>Ga0209992_10000025_pt1 | contig 243971 bp, 235 predicted proteins | sample 2SBtaG_2_FD_182564 | JGI IMG/M metagenome (GOLD analysis project Ga0209992, IMG submission 182564) | Deep subsurface microbial communities from Kolumbo volcano to uncover new lineages of life (NeLLi) - 2SBTROV12_ACTIVE470 metaG (SPAdes)... | ecosystem: Environmental > Aquatic > Marine >... | reverse complement strand
AGTGCGCCGGTATTAATATGCCGTTAGAGTATAAATTTGAACCAGATAAAGAGGATGATGGACTTAGTATTGATGTTCCTGTTGCCGTATTAAATCAATTTAATGATAAACAAATGGATTACCTGGTCCCCGGCTTATTAGAAGAAAAGATCGTTGTCTTATTAAAGTCTTTGCCGAAACAAATAAGAAAAAAGATAGTGCCTGTCCCGGAAACAGCATCAGAATGCGCAAGTAATATTAATAATCACTCAGTATCGTTGAAGAAAAATTTATCGGCTTATTTATTCAAAACTCGATCTATTGAAATAGATGATAATGATTGGCCAGAAACTGCTTTACCTGAGCATTTAAAAATAAATTATCGTGTTATTGATTCAGGGAATACAGTGCTTGCTACAGGTAAAGATATAAGCGTGTTAAAAGAGGAATTTTCCGAAAAGGCGGATAATGCATTTACGCATCTCTATGAAAATGCTTATGGCACAGAAGAAATATCTTCTTGGGAGTTTGAGGAAATTCTTTTAAAACAGGAAATAGAAATCAACGAAAATAAAATTACAGTTTATCCGTCCTTAATTGAAGAAGAGGGAAAGATCTATCGACATGCATTCGATAATCAGGACAGTGCAGAATATTATTTAAGAGTAGGCGTAAGAGCGCTGTTTAAAAAAGAACTCGTAAAAGAAATAAAGTACATGCGAAAAAATCTTCGTAGCATTGAAAAATTGGCATTGATGTATAGCAATATAGGTTCAAAAAAAGAATTAATAGATGAAATAGTCAATCTTGCATTAGATGACACATTTTTATACGAAGATGAGCCTATACGAAAAAAAGATCATTTTTATGCAACGCTATCTCAAGATAAACAGAATTTGTTAATGAACGGAGAAAAGATTTGTGTTCTGTTAGAGACGATATTGGAAAAGCAGGTGCAAGTAATATCCAGACTTTCTGATTCTGATATTTTGAAATATGTCGATGCGATTGCTGATATTGAAGAACAGGTGGATTATTTAATCTTTAATGGTTTTATTGAAGACGTTCCTTATAAATATCTTGCTCAATATCCAAGATACCTTGATTCAGTATTAAAACGAATTGAAAAACTTAAAAGTGGACAGGAAAAAGACAGACAAAATACACTATTGATTGAAGAACACTGGAACAGAATCAAGAAATTAGTGGATAATGCCTATGAAACAGATTGTTTTACGACATCCTTAGATGATTATCGCTGGATGATTGAAGAGTTACGAATATCCTTGTTTACGCAGGAATTAAAAACAAAAGTACCTGTTTCAATCAAACGTATGGATAAAATGTGGAATGAGCTTCAAAAAACAGAATGAATTCATTGTAGATGTAAATTATGACTGAGCAATCAATAGAATTTTCAATATTTTTAATTTTTACTGGCGCTGCTGTTTTTGCGACAGTGGCTTTGTATGCACGACAGGCAATGATTGTTGCCTACATTGTGCTTGGTTTAATTCTAGGACCATGGGGATTGGGTTTTGTAAATGACGCAGAATTAATCAGTGACATCTCTAATATTGGCATTATCTTTTTACTCTATCTTTTAGGTCTGGACTTACTGCCACAACAATTATGGCAAATGTTAAGAGAAGCGGTTGTCGTTACTCTTGCCAGTTCTGTTGCATTCTGTCTGCTTGGTTTTTTAATTGGTTTTGTTTTTGGTTATGAATTATTACAGGCGATGCTTATTGGTGCGGTGATGATGTTTTCAAGTACCATTATTGGTTTGAAATTATTACCGACGACAACATTGCACCACAAGCATACTGGTCAGATTATAATTAGTATTTTATTAATTCAGGACTTAATTGCTGTTGTTATCCTTTTATTACTTCAAGGTTATGGTAAAGGCGGGAACCTGGTGGTCGATATAGCACTACAATTGGTCTATTTACCCTTGTTAGCATGTGTTGTTTATCTAATAGAACGATTTGTATTAATAAAATTAATTCAACGTTTTGACCAAATACATGAATACATCTTTTTATTGGCTATTGCCTGGTGTCTTGGTATCGCTGAGTTGGCACATTATGTTGGCTTGTCACATGAAATAGGCGCATTGGTTGCAGGTGTTACCCTGGCATCCAGTCCCATCGCACTTTTTATTACGGAACGTTTAAAACCTTTACGGGATTTCTTCCTTATTATCTTTTTCTTTTCATTGGGTGCTGGTTTTAATATGTCGGTCGTCAATGAAATCTTTGTCCCCGCATTAATACTTGCTGCAATGGTACTTATTTTTAAGCCGCTTGTTTTTGCCTGGTTATTACAAAAACAAGGAGAAAAGAAAGATGTCTCATTTGAAACAGGTTTCAGATTAGGGCAGATTAGCGAGTTTTCCTTATTAATCGCCGTGTTAGCGCTTGAATCCGGTTTTATAGATGATAAAACATCGTATTTAATTCAGTTAGCAACCTTGATTACTTTTGCCGTGTCGTCATACATTATTGTAATGAAATATCCAACGCCGATTTCAGTGACAGATCGATTACGTAGAGATTAGCTGTAATGAATAGGAAAGTGGTTCGGCTATTAGTTTATATAGTCTCATTGTTAATGCTTATTTCCGGATTATTTATTGCCGCGGATTATTTTTCATTATTTGGTACTAAACTGGATGTGAGACTGGATTTTTCCGAGGTTCGCTTTCGTACTTTGGATGCAGATACTGGCGGTGTTGTTATGAATGTAGGAGTACGTTGCACACAAAAGGGCATTGAGAACGCCTGTACTAGGAGAGAGAGTCATCAAGTTGGTGTTGTTTCAGTGCATATCCCTGTACAACGGGTTATCAAAAAAACATTTTTTTTTAAAAAAGAAGAAGAAATAGTCAAGACACTTGATCCAAATATACATATCATACTGATTCATCATAACCATAGTATCCTGATTAAAACTTTATTGATGGAAGATCTTTATTCAAATGGAGTCACTGAGTATGTTGTAAAAATGTCACCAGCAAAACGAGAAGTACTGGAAGAGAATAATAATGAGTGAAGCACTGGATTATTTATTGAAAGTTAGAAAAGAAGCAATAGAGCCTTATTTCCAATTTCTGAAAGAGGGTGGCAAGCATCTTGATGATAAAACACGTTCATTATTATCTGTAATAACAAAAGTTGATGCAAAAACCGAGGCTGGATTAAAACAATATTTAAAAAGAGCATTGAAACAAGGCAATACTGCAGATGAAATACTGGATGCAATGTTGGTATGTACGCCAACATTAGGCTTAAGCAAAATTATCTGGGCTATCGATATTATAATTAAAATGGACTTGTCAGAGTTTGATGCTGATGTATTAGTTGGAGCGAAAGAAGCTAAAAAAAAACAGTGGATTAAATTAAAACCGATTGATGAGATAGAGCAGGGTGTTTCTTATCATAAGGTTGAAGGAAAGAGCTGTTTTATAAATAAAAATGGTGATGAGATACAAATCTTCGACAGTATGTGCCCACATAGAGAAACAATAATTCCTTGCGATGCAATAGATGGAACAACGCTTGAATGCCCCATGCATCATTGGAAATTCAACCTGGAAAATGGTGAATGTATAGAAAAAGGGAATTATCAGCCGCTGAATAAGTTAGAACATAAAGTTGAAGATAGTTTTCTTCATGTCTGTTTATGAATTCAAGATTTACGAGCTGCCCTCCCAAATTTTAACCTGGCGACCCCACTCAATAGTGGGAGATTCATTAACCTATTTCTTATTTCTGTATAATGGTCGGCTAAGACGCGCGCTCTTTTGGAGCGTCTGATCTTACCCTAAAAAATTGGCAAAGAGTTTTTGATATATTTCTATGTCTGACATGGGCTGTATGAAATATTTTATCCATTAGATACCAAGACTAGCAAAACGGGAGTGTGATAACACATGTTTAATAAGAAAATTGAGACAAAAGCCATTATTCATGAGCTTATTGCTTCTCGCTGGAGTGGTCGGGCTTATGATTCCAGCAAAGCTGTAGAGCGTGAACAACTTATTTCATTATTGGAAGCCGCACGTTGGGCGCCTTCCTGTTATGGCGATCAACCGTGGCGTTTTATTGTTTTTGATCGGATGGTTAATATAGCAGCTTGGGAAAAAGCACAATTGTGTTTGGCAGAAGGCAATCGAGCATGGGCTAAACATGCACCAATATTACTTTTGGCATGTGCAGATTCATTAATGTCAAAAAATGGAAACCCAAATCGATGGGGACAATATGATACGGGTGCAGCATCAGAGAATTTATGTCTACAAGCGTCAGCATTAGGATTGATGACCCACCAAATGGGTGGTTTTGATGTAGACAAAACGAGAGACACTTTTAACGTGCCCAATCAATATGAATTAATGGCAATGATAACGGCGGGTTACCAATTACCTGAGAATGAAATCACAGGTGATATGAAAGACAGGGAATATAATGAGCGAGTGCGAAATCCTATCGGAGATAACTTCTTTGATGGTAGCTGGGATAAAGCAATAGAATAATTCGCAGATTTAATCACTTCTTTTAATACAAATTACTACTGTGACTGAAAAGAATCAGCATCAGGCATTCTGGTTGATAGCCGGGCCGATGATTATTGGCAATATCAGTATGGCCTTATTAGGACTTGTTGATACTGCAGTTATTGGTCATCTGGATACGGCTGTCTATCTCGGTGGTGTTGCAGTTGGCGCAGTTATATTTGATTTCCTGTATTGGGGCATGGGCTTTTTACGCATGGGAACAACAGGTATTGCTGCTCAGGCACATGGGAAAGATGATGCCACAGAAACACGTACAATTTTAATGCAGTCAATCATTGTCGGTTTAAGCATTGCTTTTTTAATCCTGCTTTTTCAAAAACCTGTTTTTAATATTGGTCTTTCCTTATTGGAAGGCAGTCCCGAAGTTAAACATTATGCTGCTGTATATTGCCAGTGGATGATATGGGGAATGCCGGCATTGATGATTTTGTTTTCTGTGAATGGTTGGTTATTAGGAATGCAGAATGCAATGGCAGTCTTGCATATAGGTATCATCGTTAATGTGATCAATATTATTCTCGACGTTGTGTTTGTCGTTTATATGGATATGGATGTGCGCGGCGTTGCGTTAGCCACAGTCATTTCACAATATAGCGGTGTAGTTCTGGCGTTTATTATCATTAATAAGCAATTAGCAAAGCAATCTGGCGAATGGTTACTCGAAAAAATATTGAATCTTAAAAAATTGCGACTGTTTCTCAGTTTAAACCACGATATTTTTATTCGAACTATTTGTTTGATCCTGGTATTTGCTTTTTTTACCCGAGAAGGCGCAAAACATGGCGATTTGGTGCTTGCCGCAAATTCGATATTAATGAAGTTTTATTTATTAATGGCTTTAGCATTAGATGGCTTTAACCATGCGGCTGAAGCTTTAGTTGGAAAAGCAATTGGACAAAAGAATAGGGCGCTATTTAATAAGGTAGTATCACTCACATTAAAATGGTCTTTAGTCTTCGGATTGTTTTTTACCTTATTTTACTGGCTTGCAGGCAAAGGCATGGTTTATTTATTAACCGATATTGATTCGGTTCGGGAAATTGCTTTGCTTTATTTACCCTGGATGATTGCTTTGCCTTTAGTTTCTGTCTGGTGTTTTTTGTTAGATGGTATTTTCATTGGTGCAACACGCGGTCCGGAAATGAGAAATTCAATGTTAATTTGCACCTTTATTTTCTTTTTGCCACTTTGGTATGTATTTCAATTTATGGGAAATCATGGTTTGTGGTTGGCATTTACAATATTTATTGCCGTACGCGGTGTTGTGTTAGGAATTTATTATTTTCATATTGAAAAGAAAGAAGGGTTTATCCATGTAAGTAATACAGTTTAATCGCTGTTTTCCTTGTCTTGATTAATTCGAGTAAAACGGATGATTTCGCGTCTATTGCGTTTTGTTGGTCTGCCAACTGTTCTTGGGTATGAAGCGGCATCTGCCTTAATTTGTTGTGCTAGTTCTTCTCGTGCTTGAATGCTGTCTTTATCTTCCTTGTATAGATGTACAGCCAGGCTTGCGGAGAGTCGATTATTAGTCAACTTTAGAAGTGTAATTGTATATTGATAAGGTGTTTTGCGTATTTGAACTTCATCGCCGACACGAACAATCTTTGCTGCTTTTACTGGCGAATCGTTAACACGAATTTTATTTCCTTTGATCGCGCTAGCGGCCTGAGCACGCGTTTTATAAAAACGGGCACACCATAACCATTTATCAAGTCGCATTGTGTATATTGTTTCACTTCTAGCCAATGGAATTTCCCTGTGTTTTTAGTATTTACTGCATTATGATGGTAATTATTAAACGAGTATAAATATTATGACTGAAAACAAATCTGAAAGAGAGTTTATTCCTCTCAATATTGCTGTTTTGACTGTTTCTGATTCAAGAACTGAAGAAACAGACAAGTCGGGAAGGCGTTTAGTTGAGCGACTTGAAGAGCAGGGGCATAAACTGTATGAAAAAAAGATAGTTCCAGACGATATCTACCAAATACGTGCCGAAGCCTCTAAATGGATTGCTGATGAGCAAGTACAAGTCGTATTAACAACAGGTGGAACTGGTGTGACAGGGAGAGATGGGACACCTGAAGCAGTCAGCATTCTTTTCGATAAAGTAATCGATGGTTTTGGCGAAACCTTTCGTTCTATTTCCTATCAACAGATAAAAACATCAACTATGCAATCGCGCGCTATTGCAGGCGTGGCAAATGGAACGTATCTTTTTTGTATGCCTGGCTCTATGGGTGCGTGTACTACGGCATGGGATGAGTTAATTCAACATCAACTCGATTATAGAACACGCCCATGTAACCTTGTTGAGTTGATGCCGAGACTAAAAGAAAAATAGATATCATTGCACGATTGTTTATTTATCTCCATTCCCAAGATCAGGTATTTCAAAGTAAATTAATAAAGTTCGTTGAAAAGGATTGTCATTGTCATCACTGATCATAAAGAAACGATTTTTTTTATGCCAACTGATGCCTTCAAAGTTTTCATTAAAATAACCATCGGTGGGCCGCAGTTTTAATAGGGTCTCTTGTTTTAGTGAGTTTGCTTCGAGAGAAATCAAATGTATAACATTGCTTATGCCCGCAAAAACGCCTGGGAAAATTCTTTCCAGTGCAATTATTTTATTATTTGGCAATGTTGTCAGGCCTACCAGAGAACCGTATTTTTCATTAGTTGGCTTAAAGAACCATTGTTTGTCGCTTAAGGTATGCAGTGATAATAAATTGTTACTGTTGTCCAATGGTCGCTCAGGGCCAGTAATAATATTAAACTGATTGTGCAAGGTGATTGCCTCTAATGCTTTGTTTGCACTTTTGTAGCTCTTAATATCATTCAAGGTATTATTAAGCGGTTCTTTAGAGGTATATTTGCCTTCAGTAGTGTAACGAATGACACGGGGCTTGCGTTCGAAACTTATGATTAATTCGGTGTCATGATATCGATTATTTTTTGAATTTATTAAAGCTAGTCCTTCACTGTCACTAGCTGAATGCTTCAGTTTTTTCCCGTTTTTATTCTTGAGTTGATGATAAGAAATTAATTCAATATCAATCAAATTATCTTTATTGAAAATGGGTTTAGTATGAATTATATAACCACGGTCTGACAGAATAACTAAATCTTGCTCGTCATTATCCCAGGCGATACCGGAAAGCTCACTTAGTCGATAATCAGAATCTGCATTCGGGTCAAGCTGAAGTACACCTAAAATTTTAAAGTTATTTTGTTCATAAAGCTTCAACTGGACGGGAGTCAAAGTAAGTACATTGCCTATAGACTGCCCTGCAGCAACAAAACTGGAATAGATTAGGCAGAGAAATAATAGAATTCTTCTGTCCCAATACATGAATAACATCATATAATATTGTGAATTATTTAGAAATTTACATATCTATTATACTTGGAAACACAATATTATCTTAGTCTTCAGTAAACAAAAAAAAATATGACAAATATTGCATCTCACCTTTTTTTATTTTCTTTCGCTGTTTCTTCATCGTCAGCTTTTGCTGGTGAAAGTATGCCTCCGGCAATTGTACAAGTTGAGAACGCGATCAATATAGAAATTGCGCCATTCAACTGGGTATCAGGAACTGTAATGGGTCGTTTTGATTCAAAAATAGCTGCTGAAGTAGAGGGGACTCTGGATACTGTACTTGATGTGGGTGATCGACTTGGTGAAGATGAAGTAATCGCAAAAATTGATGATATGACGTACAGGCTTGCTCTGGACGAAATTAACGCTGAAGTTGAACCTATTGAGACAATGGTTGAATTTTATCGTCGTGAAGCAGAAAGACTGGAAAAATTAGCGAAACAAAATAACGCTGCTAAAAATAAACTGGATGAAACACAGGCAAATCGTGATGAAGCTCTGGCTAAGATAAAAATAGTGAAGGCTAAATTAGCAATGGCACGCGATGAATTTAATAGAACACTTGTGCGAGCTCCATTTTCTGGTGTTGTTACCGAACGTTATAAAACACCCGGAGAAAGAGTTGAAGCTGGTGATCAAATTGTTCGCTTGATTAATACAGATAAGCTGGAAATTCAGGCTCGAATACAACAAGTATCTTTTGAACACATAAGGGCAGGAGATACTTTGTCGATTAAAGGCCCTGCCGCTGAAATTGATGGAACTGTTCGAACAGTAATTCCTGTCGGTGATGATGTTTCAAGATTGTATGAAATTCGTATTGAATTTAATAAGGAAGCCTGGTCAGCAGGAACAGCGGTACAGATAGCTAGTCCGATTAATAAAAAACAAAACGTCATTGCTGTTTCACGTGACGCCCTGGTCATACGGCAATCAGGTGTCGTTATTTACAGAGTAAACAAAGATAATCAGGCAGAGCTTGTTCCAGTAAAGACAGGCGTTGCTAATACAACGCATATACAGCTTATCGGTGATATAAACGTAGATGATAAAATAATCGTTCGTGGCAATGAGCGCTTACGTCCTGGTCAAACTGTGCAAATAATTGGCAATATTAATAAGCAGTGAATATAACGCGTTCATGTTTGGATAATCCGGTTGCTTTACTTGTTGCGATTATTCTTCTAATAATATTTGGTTCTATCAGTCTTTCACATCTGCCCATCCAGTTAACACCTGAATTAGAAGAACCTGAAATCACCATAAGAACAAATTGGCGAGCGGCTGCGCCAAATGAAGTTGAAGCAGAAATAATTGAGCCACAAGAAGATGTCTTAAGGGGCTTGCCCGGTTTAACTGAAATTCGTGCCAATGCATTTGAAGGACAAAGCGATATAAATTTGACCTTCAATGTTGAAACAGATATGCGCAGGGCATTGATTGAAGTAATGAATCGTCTAAATCAAGTGCCTGATTATCCTGACGATGTTGATGAGCCGTTAATCACTTCAGTAGGTCAGGATGCACGCGCTATTGGCTGGTTCATTATTAAAACAGATGATAATAATGAAAGGCCAATTGAATCTTATAAAGATTTTGTTGAAGAAGTCGTGCAGTCTCGTTTCGAGCGTGTTCCTGGTGTGGCTCGTTCAGAAATATACGGAGGTAGTGATAGGGAATTACGAATTACTTTTGATCCATACAAGGTAGCCAGTTTTGGCCTGGAACTTGATAAAGTAATGAAGTTAGCAGGAACCAGTAAAGATATATCAGCAGGTACTGCTGATATTGGTAAACGTGAGTACAGTATTCGATTTGCCGGAAAATATGCTGCGACTGATCTTGGTGAGATGATATTGGAATGGCGTGATGGCAGGCCCATTTATCTGAGAGATGTTGCCACTATTGAGCAGCGTCTCACAGATAAGAATAGTTTTGTGCTGACTAAGGGAACAACATCGATAGCGATAAATGCGCAGCGTGAAACCGGCGTGAATGTACTTGAAGTCATGTCCGGTTTACATAAAGCAGTAGATGAGTTGAACAATGGTCATTTGAAACGTGCAAATTTATCTATCGAACAAGTCTATGATGAAACAATATATATTCATCGTTCAATTGAAATGTTACGCAACAATCTAGGTTTGGGTATTGCGCTTGCAATAGTTGTCTTGTTTTTGTTTCTGTTAAAGTTTCCAGCAACTCTGGTTGTCGCTGCATCGATCCCTATCTGTTTAATTACCAGTTTTAGCGTAATGGAACTGACCGGACGCACTTTGAATATTATTTCGCTTGCTGGTCTTGCCTTTGCTGTTGGTATGGTACTCGATGCATCAATCGTTATTCTTGAAAATATTGTGCGTTTACGCGAACGTGGGCTCTCTGCGGAAGATGCATCTACACAGGGTACAAGTCAGGTATGGGGCGCTTTGCTTGCGTCGACAGCAACGACAATCGCTATATTTTTGCCTATTGTTTTTCTTCGGGATGAAGTCGGTCAGTTATTTTCTGATCTTGCAATAACAATAACTGCTGCAATTGCAGTTTCATTGTTGACCGCGATAACAGTAGTTCCGACAGGTGCTAAAATCTTTCTAGCTCGCAAAACTTTTATTGATCCTTACAGCAAGCTATGGAAAGTCTTGTGTCAATTTATTATGGCATTAACTAACACGCCTGTTCGTCGTAGCTTTTGGATAGTAATATTAATTTCTATTCCTTTAGTTGTAATGGTCATATTAAAACCCAAGGCTGATTATTTGCCCGATGGTAATCAGAATTTAGCCTATGCTTTTATATTACCGCCGCCGGGAAGCAATATTGAGACAATTGAAAAAGAAATGGGCGAAATTGTGGCAAGTCGAATGCAGCCACATATTGATGAAGAAGCTGAACCGTATATTAAGCATTACTTTTTTGTCGCCTTTTCAAGAGGCGTGTTTATGGGAGCACGGGCAAAAAATAATGATGATGTCGATAAACTTGTGCCGCTTATCAATTCTGTTGTGCAAGGTTTTCCCGACTCTATTGCTTTTGCAAAACAAGCTTCGTTATTTCGCGGTTTTGGTTCAGGCCGTACTATTGACATCAATATTCAGTCAAAAGATCTACCTTCACTAATGAATGCTGCGCTGAGTGCCTTTATCCCAATATCTGCTATATATCCTAATACACGGCCACGTCCAGGACTTGAGTTAGCGAAACCCGAATTGAGATTAATGCCAAATGATCGGCGTATATCCGAAGCGGGTTGGGATCGTTCTATTGTTGCTGCTTTTGCTCAAACCTTGGGTGATGGGCGTTTTATCGGAGATTATTTCAATGGTGAGGAAACTTTAGATATTATCTTGCGAGCCAAACACTGGAATACGCCCGAAGAGTTGAAAGCTATTCCGGTCATGACGCCTGATGCAGGGGTACTTCCTTTAAGTGAACTGGTTAATGTTGTTCGAACTGCCGGACCAGAAGTAGTCAGACGTATTAACCGTAGAAGAACAGTAACACTCGAAGTATCACCGCCGGCAACCGTTTCTCTGGAAGAAGCATTGGCGATTATAAAGACCGATATCGAACCTCAAATACTGAAGCAATTACCTGAAGACGGTGATATTCAATACGGTGGAACAGCGGATAAACTGCTTACTGCGCTGGATAACATGTTGGGCAGTTTTTTATTGGCGATTACTATTCTCTATCTATTAATGAGCGCGATGTTTCGTTCATTCAAAGACAGTCTGTTGGTCATGCTTTCAATCCCTCTGGCTACTTTTGGTGGTGTTCTGGCATTGTATTCCATTAATCTGGTCAGTTTTCAGGCGATGGATTTATTAACCATGATTGGTTTTATTATATTACTTGGCTTGGTCGTCAATAATGCTATTTTGCTAGTACATCAGGCAAGAATTGCAGAAAGAGAGGGACACTCCAGAAAAGAGGCTGTTGAAGAGGCGATTTTATTGCGCTTACGGCCTATTATGATGAGTACCTTAACGAGTATTTTTGGTATGTTGCCTTTATTATTAATTCCTGGTGCGGGTACCGAATTATATCGAGGATTAGCTGCTGTGATTGTCGGTGGCATGATGGTGAGTACATTTTTTACACTCATCTTATTGCCTAGCCTATTACGAATAGGTGAATCAAAAAGAGTCGCACTTGTCTGAGAAATTACAGCTATTAGTTCGCAATTAATGATTTTTCTATTGCAGCCGATTCTGTTTTTATGAAAATATATGAAAATATATGAAAATACACACAAAACAGTCATTTTATGAAAATAACAGTTAATTTTGTTGCCTTAATATTCCTGTCTCTATGCAATGTTTCCAGTGCATATGCGAATCGTTATGAATTAAGTGATTCAGGCGACACGGTTATTGGTGAAACCAGTATTGTTAAAGCAGATGAGCGTGAGACTTTGCTCGATATAGCGCGTCGTTATGGTTTTGGTTATCAGGACATGAAACTGGTCAATCCTGATGTCGATACCTGGCTACCGGGAGAGGGACAAGAAATATTATTGCCTGCGCAATTTATTTTGCCCGTCGCACCGAAGAAGGGCATTGTTTTAAATGTTCCGGAAATGCGCTTATATTTTTATTTGCCAAAAGAGACGGGAAAACCACAAGAAGTCATTACTTATCCGCTTGGTGTTGGACGTTCAGGTTGGAATACGCCTTATATCAATACAAATATTATTGAGAAAAAAACGAATCCTAACTGGTATCCACCAGAATCCATTAGAAAAGAACATGAAGAGGCAGGTGACCCACTGCCAAAAATAGTTAAATCTGGTCCGGATAATCCCTTAGGTGCATACGCCATGCGCTTAGGACAACCTGATTACCTGATTCATGGAACGAATAAGCCTTATGGGATAGGTATGCGTGTTAGTCATGGTTGTATTCGTTTATATCCTGAAGATATCGAAGCTCTTTTTTCTGAAGTTGCACTTAAAACAGCCGTGAATATTATTAATCAGCCTTATAAGATCGGTGTAAAAGACAGTGTGATTTATCTTGAGGCTCATCCTTTTCTAGATGAAGATATGGAACAATATGAAAATAACCTGACAAGTGTTGTCTCGTTAATCGTTGAAATATCAAATGAGAAAAATTACGAACTTGATTGGTCTAAAGCATATGAAGCAATCGGTAATCCGAGTGGGTTACCTGTTGCAATAGGAATGTATTTGCCTGAAACTCTACAAGAAAAGGTAGCTAAAAAATCAAATAAAATTATTCAGGCAAAAGTAGTTGAAAAACCAAGTGAGGTTCTTCAGGTAAAAGTGGCGGAAACATTAGGTGAGACTCTTCAGGCAAAAGTGGCTGAAAAGTTAAACAAGGACCTTACTCAGGCCGAGAAAGTTAATTTGCAGTTACGTCTTGACTCAAATCTTACAAATTAATGGGTAGTCGGGAATTTCCTATAGCGCCTACTTTTGGTGTCTCGGTCGCTATTCCAGCCTATCCATTTCCAAGCATCCAGTGTAATTCACCTTTCTCGACAGCTCGTTCGGTAATTGCTCCTGCATTACTCTACTACCTACGTCCGTGTAGGCATCCCGACGCTGTCTACCGCTTATATCCTTGTAGGCGTCGCTGCTCCTGCGCATCCATTTCTAAACATCCAGTGTAATTCACCTTTCTCGACAGCTCGTTCCCGACGCTGTCTATCGCTTATATCCCTGTTTACATCGTTGCTCCTGCGCATCCATGCGCCCGCAACATACAGTACATCCTGTACATAAAAAAGCCCCGATTAATGAAAATCAGGGCTTTTTTAAAACTAAGAAAAAGTATTATTAATTCTTATTTCATCATTGCTTTTTCGAACATACGGTCAAGCTTTTGTGAATTAGCACCGCAACATTCTAGTGCTGCATCAGCTGTACCTTGAGCTTGTTGAGCAGCATAAGCAGCTTCAGACGCGATACCGTGTCCTAGTGTTGCTAGGTTATATGCATCAGTTGCTTTTGCCATTGCAGCAGCAGCAGCAGCTTTAGCGGCATTGACTTGGGTCATGTCTCCAGCACAACCGCCAAGCATAGCGAGCGAAAGTGCTAAAACAGATACTTTAATAATTTTAGATTGCATAGTTTGTTCTCCAGTTAAACTAAATAAACTCATGCTGAGGTTATCCCCCAGTTCTCCAGTTATGGTTCGCCAATAATGACCTATTTCAAAGTGTTAATCAATTTTTATGAGTAAAAACGTGACAAATTTGTCCAAACCTAATATCTCAAACTAGACAATTAAGTTATTAATTGTACTCGACTTATGATTTTAACGCCCGACAGCCGTACCTGATCTTTTTAAGCGTTTGTCATAGTGATCAAATGTAAAATTGATTAATGCACTCTCGAGACCAGACATTGGGTTCTCGCCACAATATTCCTGAAGCCAGTCAATAACGTCATTTTCGTTCATTTTGTTGGTAATGCTGTAAGTCTTTTCTGTAAAAATATTATAGGCTGTCAGGAATCCCTTTATATAATGCCTATATTTTTCAGCATCATCTCCTGCAATGCCCTGGTTGTACCCGAAACAGGATTTTTTCCCCAAGCCCCATACAGCATAATTTCCATTACTATCAACAGCGAATGCGGCTGTCGATGTCAGTATCATGATTAATATGATCATTAATGACTTCATTTTACTACCTCTTTTTATTAATAGTTTATTTTATATCATCATCCGATAATGTCTGTAAGACCATTGATCAAGCGTTGAATTCCCATATCAGATGTTTTTTTGTCTAGTGCGCCATAGGCAATGCGGCAATAACAACCGTCATTCATGCCAAATGTTTCGCCAGGTATCACGGCGATTTTATGTTCCTTTATCAATCGCTCAACAATTTGCATCCCTGTGAGTGCAGTATTTAATTTTATCAAAAAATAAAATGCACCCATAGTATTAGGGGTTGTACATATCTTTTTGATACTTTGCAATGCAGCATATAGTTCATCTCGAACGGTTTTAATCTGTTTTAAGTGAAATAAAGTATAGTTTTGTCCTGCTTCCAAGGCGGCGATAGCGGCCTCCTGTGTTACGCGTGCAGGGCAAATAAGGTTGGTGTCCTGAACTTTTTTAACAGCCAGGTAGAGATGATCTGGAATGAGCATATAACCTATACGCCAACTGGCAAAACCATAAGCTTTAGATAGGGAATAGAGTGAAATAGTGTGTTCTTCTGAATCCTGGATACTGGCAACAGAAAAATGTTTTGCGTCATCATAAGTAAAGTATTCGTATGCCTCATCAGAAATGTGATAAATCCCTTTTTTCTTACATAGCTTGTTTATCTCTCTTAATGTTGTTTCAGAATAAACAGCACCAGAGGGATTGTTTGGCGAGACAGTTACTACGGCTCTGGTTTTCGCTGTGATAGCTGCAGCAATATCATCCAGTATGGGCTGATAATCAGAATCAGTTTTAACAATGACCGGTTTACAGCCCAGCATATTTATTGCCATTTCATGATTGAAATAATAGGGGCGCAGTAAAATGATTTCATCGCCAGGGTCGGTGATTGCGATTGTGGCATTCATGAATGCCATGTTAGCACCAGCAGTGACAACAATTTTTTGCTGATCTATTAAATTAATATTGTTTTCATTTCTGAGCTTGCTTGAAATAGAATTTCTTAATTCAGCCAATCCTTCAACGGCTGAATACAAATGATAGTCTTGTGATAAATCTATTTGAGATGCTCGATCTAATGCAGATTGTGGCGGGTCGAAATATACGACACCTTGTCCTAATGAGACAGTGCCAGGTGTTTCATCAATCAAATTAGCAATGGTTGGAATAATAGGTGATTGTATATCACTCATTCTCTGGCTAGCAGTATAGGATTTGCTTCGCATCGTCTTTAAGAACAGCTATAGATAGTAAACAATATAAGTTGGCTACTTCTTTTTATGACGTATAGAAGATGAAAAGTGGGATAAATTATTGACTATCAGGGAACAGCATATTTCGTCCTGAAAATTGACTCTTCAGAAAATCCATCTGATCAGCAAGAATTTTTCTGTTTGATAAAGCCAGATATTCAGCCCAATTAGGTATAAAAGGGACTGCCAATAACGGCATGTGTGCTTTTTCAGGGATACGATTTCCTTTTCTTGTATTGCAACTGCGACATGCTGATACAACATTTGACCATCGATCTTTTCCGCCTTTAGAGATGGGAATGACATGATCACGCGTTAGTGAATGGTTGTTAAATGTGCCACCACAGTACATACATAAATAAGCATCGCGTAGAAATAATTCTCTATTTGTTAACGGTGGAATAGTACGTTTACCGTGTTTTATGTGGTTTGAGCGTTTAATTGCGATAATGGAATTTATTTTGACGATAGAGCGTTTACCGGATAAGCGGCTGACTCCGCCACGAAAGCTAAACAAACTCTCGCCAGCAGTCCAGGCAATCATTTCGCGAGCATGTAGATTGACGGCATTTTGCCATGGAATCCATCTTATTGGCGAACCTGCAACATCTAGTCGTAAAATTAAGGGTGTCATATCACATTTATCGTTGTTTTGAGTTTTGTAATGTTTTTTGTCTTAGAATATGAGTTCCTGTTTTATTCTAAACATTAACCAAGGTCAAGTCTGAGATAATTGCTAATGAAAGAACTCGATAAATTACTGCTTATTATGAAATCACTGCGTGATCCTGAGAGTGGTTGTCCATGGGATAGAGAGCAGACGATAGATTCAATAAAGGGCTATACGATAGAAGAAGTTTACGAATTAGTTGATGCGATAGAAACTAATGATATTGACGGGATTAAGGATGAATTAGGTGACTTACTATTTCATGTCATTTTTTATTCAGAAATGGCAGATGAGGATAAGCACTTTAGTTTTGAAGATGTCGTTAAACAACTAAACCAAAAGCTGCAACGCCGGCATCCCCACGTTTTTTCTGACACTCAACTTGAAAATCGCGGCCAAGTTAAAGAATTATGGGAGCAAATAAAACAACAGGAACGAAACAGCACTGTAAGAAATAAAAATAAACTACTCGATGATGTTGCTAAACATATGCCCGCTATTCAAACAGCAAACAGGCTGCAGAAAAGAGCCGCCAGTGTTGGTTTTGATTGGACTGATAGCGAGGATATTATTAAGAAACTTGAAGAAGAGTTAAAAGAGCTTCGGCTAGCAGTGGATAATCGGACTAATGTTGAGCATATAGCTGAAGAATTGGGCGATTTACTATTTTGTTGCGTTAATCTGGCCAGACATTTTCAAATTGATTCGGAACTTGCCTTGCGTAGTACTAATAATAAATTTATCAGGCGTTTTAATTACATTGAAGAAACACTGGTTAAACAGAAAAAATCGCTTGATCAAGCGACGCTGGAGGAAATGGATGCACTCTGGGATGAAGCTAAGTTAAGGAACCTCTGATTAAGTCATGAATCGACATCTTGCGCTTAAAACATCCTGTTTCTGCGTTGTAAAACTTCGCAATAGCCCTGCTATTACGTGCGTTTCACGCCTTGAACCAGAATGTTTTAACGAGCAATCTATTCGACCCAGACTTAATCAGAGGTTCCATAAACTTACTTAACGCGATATCTGTCTTTTGATAATAATCTACCGTTGCCATTAAATCTAAATTCAGAAATCCATTTATTAGTACCATTTCGTTTAGGAAGGTAAAACCATGTTTTGCTTAATATATGCTGATAGTGATCACTATTAATGGTTTCGTGATCTGGAGATCCAAATTTATAAAGTACCTCTGCTTCTGTTATTTCATTCTTGATCAGGATGTAATCTCGCATATCGATAGCGTCAGCAGAGGCAGGAAAACCATAAAGTAAAGCTAAGAGGAGGAGTACGAGTTTCTTCATGGAGTTGTTTTTTTAATGTGTTATTTATATAGAGCGGCACATGCCTAATAGGTTCATTTGTGTGAGAAAAAATGGGTGCAATTGCTTGCACCCGTATCTCAAAGGGGGGAGGAGATATACTACACACTATCTACTGCATAAGCTGTGCCAGCGCATAATATATGCTTTAATAAACAAAGACTTGCAGTCTTTTCTGTAGTTCTAAGTAGGTATTTAAGTTTGATTTAACGGCAAAGATTTGACGATAGACGGAAAAACGTCGTTATTTACAAAATTGAAATTATCGGATGTGAAAGAATTCTTGTTTCAAACCATATCGTCTTTATCACATTCCAACATGGCATAAGCGGAATGATTGTGAATAGATTCAAAATTCTCTGATTCCACCACGTAACCAGAAACACGATCATCTTTGTTAAATTCGACAGCAACATCTCGTACGATGTCTTCAACAAATTTAGGGTTATCGTAAGCCCGTTCAGTAACAAATTTCTCATCTGGACGCTTTAATAAACCATACAATTCACAAGATGCCACTTTCTCAATGACATCAATAAGTTCTTCAATCCACATGAAGTCAGACATTTTTACACAAGCAGTGATATGTGAGCGTTGGTTATGAGCGCCATAATCAGAAATACTTTTTGAACAAGGACAGAGTGTTGTTACTGGTACTACAACTTTAACCAGGACTTGTGGTTTATGCTTTCTAATCTGGCCAATAAATGACACTTCATAATCCATTAAGCTCATGACACCGGACACAGGCGCTTTTTTGTTAACAAAATAGGGGAATGTCATTTCGATATCACCCGATTCCGCATTAAGTCGTTCGGTCATTTCTTCGATCATTCGTTTGAAGGATTTAACCGTAATTTCATATTCATGATCATTCAGAATTTCAACAAAACGCGACATATGCGTACCTTTGTACTCTTCTGGTAAATTCACATACATATTGAAATTTGCAATAGTGTGTTGTTCCCGGCCAGAACGGTCACTGACAACGACGGGATGTCTAATATTTTTGATTCCGACCTTGTCGATAGCAATTTGCCTCGTGTCCGGAGTATTCTGAGTGTCAGGTATTTCTGCTGCAGGTGTAGGTGCAGTTGCTGGTGCTGATTCGCTCATTATCTTGTATTCCAATAACCTATAATTAATTGTAGTAAAAAAAACAGAGTAGAAAATCCTTTATATTGAGATTCTACGCTATATCTATCATGTTCAAAGTCATTTATCACGTTTGACGATGTAATCTGCTATCGCTCTTAACATATTGGCTTGTTCATCGAAGACATCGAGGCATTTAATCGCTTTGTTGTACAGTTCATCTGCGGCTTGTTTCGCGCCATTAAGACCTAGTAGCTCAGGATAAGTCGGTTTGTTCATTGCCATATCCGAACCCTGGGGCTTGCCCAATGTTTCGGTGTCACTTTCAATATCAAGAATATCATCCTTTATTTGAAAGGCGAGGCCAATGCATTTCGCATATTGTGAGACGCGGGAAAATAATTCTGGTTCAACATTTTCAATGGATAATGCGCCTAATTCAGCGCTAGCTCTGATTAAAGCGCCTGTTTTGTGAATGTGCATGTTTTCAAGTTCAGTAATATTCAATGATTTGCCAACGGCAGCTAAATCGATAGCTTGTCCGCCTGCCATGCCTCTGGAACCACTGGCAACGGCCAGCGTATTAATCATGGATAATCGCTGTTGGCCATTAACTTGAATTTTCGGATCATGTGCCAATATGTGAAAGGAAAGTGCTTGTAAGGCATCGCCGGCCAGTATTGCAGTCGCTTCATCATATTTTTTGTGGCAAGTTGCTCTGCCTCGACGTAAATCATCATCATCCATGGAAGGTAAATCATCATGAATGAGTGAATAGGCATGAATGATTTCGACTGCACATGCTGGTCCATCAAGCGCCTCTAATTTTACTCCAAATGCCTGTCCTGCAGCATAAACTATAACCGGACGAATTCGTTTCCCATCACTTAATACAGAATAACGCATGGATTCATGCAGTTTTTCCGGTTGAATAGACGTGTCCGGCAACCAGTGTTCAAGCGCAGTTTCTACAGATTTTTGATAAATCTGTAATCGTTCTGAAAAGTCTGACATTTACTCGTTATTATCTTTTGAATTGAAGGGTTCAAGTTCTGATTTACCGTCTTTTTCCAGTAAAATACTGACTTTTTGTTCTGCTTCACTCAATGCCTGTTGACATGTTTTTGTTAACAGAATCCCTTTCTCAAAGTATTTCAGGGATTCTTCCAGAGACAAATCGCCTTTTTCCATTGTTTCAACGAGTTGTTCTAATTCAGCGAGCGTTTTCTCAAAATTAATGGCTGTGGATTTCTTTGGCACGGCGTGTCTCGATTATATTGCCTTAAAATAGTTAGCGATTCTAAAAAGCGCGTATATTAACATTACCCAAGGTCATTACCAGCTTGCAACTAATAAATGGGCCCGTTTGGAGATATATTAATTAGAGCCTTTTATATGTTAAATTTCTTGTTTAATAGTTACAAACTATCGAAATTATAGTCATAAACTACTGGACTAAAGCTTTGATAATATTAGACTCACAGCATAATAATCATCAAAATAATTATTAGGAGAGAAGTATGGATCTTAAAGGCTCAAAAACAGAAGACAATCTTAAAGCAGCATTTGCAGGTGAATCTCAGGCAAATCGCCGTTATTTGTATTTTGCACAAAAAGCGGATGTAGAAGGCTATAACGATGTATCTGCTGTATTCCGTTCAACAGCTGAAGGTGAAACAGGACATGCCCACGGTCATCTGGAATATCTGGAAGCGACTGGCGATCCTGCTACCGGTGAACCTATTGGTAGCACCGACCTTAATCTTAAAGCAGCTATCGCTGGTGAAACTCACGAGTACACTGATATGTATCCTGGTATGGCTAAATCAGCTCGTGAAGAAGGCTTTGATGAAATTGCTGATTGGTTTGAAACCTTGGCAAAAGCGGAACGCTCACATGCAAACCGTTTCACTAAAGCACTGGATGGTCTAGGCGCCTAAGCTATTGATATAGATTTGTCACGATGAGCCGGGGTAATTCCCGGCTCATTTGGTTTTGTCGTACAATTTTCAACACAAGAATCATTAAATCATATGAGCGATACAAGAAGGGAAGGTAGTCTCGAAGCACCTACTCGCCATCCAATAGACTGGAAGTCAGGTGAGTTTTATGACGAATCATCATTATTTGATGAACTAGAGCGTGTTTATGATATTTGCCATGGTTGTCGACGTTGTGTCAGCCTGTGTCATGCTTTTCCATCGTTGTTTGATTTGGTTGATGAATCGGAAACAATGGAAGTCGATGGGGTTAAGAAGGAAGATTACTGGGATGTTGTCGAGCATTGTTATCTTTGTGATCTTTGTTATATGACCAAATGTCCTTATGTACCTCCGCATGAATGGAATGTTGATTTTCCTCATCTCATGCTAAGAGCCAAGGCACAGAAGTTTAAACAAGGTGATGTCTCTTTGCGCGATAAAGTGCTGACTTCGACAGATGCAGTAGGATCGATCGCCGGTATCCCGGTGATTGCGCAAACTATAAACACTGCTAATACAATTAAACCTGTGCGCAAGGTAATGGAAAAAACCATTGGTATTCATGCTGATGCCAGTTTGCCCAAGTTTCATAGTAAACCTTTACGAAAGCGCTTTGTTGAAGACACACAGTCTGATTTAACAATCGAAGCGACTGCCAAAACAAAAGGTAAAGTGGCAATATTTGTGACTTGTTATGGTAATCGCAATGAACCAGGCATTGTTGAAGATTTAATCGCTGTACTAAAACACAATAATCTTGCAATAAAATTAGTCGAGCAGGAAAAATGTTGTGGTATGCCAAAGATGGAACTGGGTGACTTGGAAGAAGTTGAAAAATTAAAAGATTTTAATATTCCGCAATTGATAAAACTGGTTGATGATGGTTGGGATATTATTGCGCCAATACCTTCCTGTGTTTTGATGTTTAAATCGGAATTACCACTGTTGTTTCCTGATGATGCCGATGTGCAAAAAGTGAAGCAGGCTTTTTTTGATCCATTTGAATATATGATGCTGCGTCACAAGGAACAAAAAATAAATACTGAATTCAAAAACAAGATTGGTAAAGTGGCCTACCATGTACCGTGTCACCAACGTGTACAGAATATTGGCATGAAAACGAAAGATGTATTACAACTAATTCCTGAAACTGAAATTACTGTTATTGATCGCTGCTCAGGCCACGATGGCACGTATGCAGTGAAAACGGAATATCATGAAATCTCAATGAAGATATGCCGACCTGTAACAAACAAGATTAAACAAGAGGATATTGAACACTACATTAGTGATTGCCCGATGGCGGGACACCAGATAGCCAATGGCATGGAAGATACTACACTCGTTGCGGAAAGCCCTTTTTCACTATTACGACAGGCTTATGGAATTTAATCAATGTCAAAATTAACTCGTGACGATCTTTATACTCTGGAAAAGTACGCTGAAATAAGAAATGATTTTCGTGCTGAAGTGATGGCGCACAAAAAGAATAGACAACTTGCCATCGGTCCTAACGTCACGCTCTATTTTGAAGATCGCCTGGTTATGCAATATCAGATTCAGGAAATGTTACGCACCGAGAAAATTTTCGAGGCAGAAGGGATAGAAGAAGAATTGGAAACCTATAATGCCTTGATACCTGATGGTTCAAACTGGAAAGCGACATTTATGATTGAGTTTTCGGATGAAACAGAACGTCGAGAAGCTTTGGCGAAAATGATTGGCATTGAAGAACAAGTCTGGATGAAAGTAGATGACTTTGATGAAATTATTCCGGTTTCTGATGAAGATCTGGAACGTGATAATGAAAAGAAAACATCTGCGGTTCATTTTATGCGATTTGAATTAAGTTCTGAAATGGTCATTGCATTAAAACAAGGTGGTCGGCTGTCAGCGGGAATACATCATCCCGCATATACACATAGCGTCGAGCCAGTAGCGTCACATATTCGAGATTCGTTAATTTCAGATTTGGATTAGTCCTTATGTACAAGGATGTACTGTCAGGATTATTGCTCCTGCAAATCCTAAGTGCCTACATCCATGCAGACAATATCGCGAGCGAAGGACAACATACAGGAAGTATTAGTGTCGCGTGAAGACAGGATGTCTGGAGCGACCGCGCAGGAGCGACCCTCTTCATTCGTCATATTGAGTGAAATCAATACTACTTTGTGAAAATCACTTGCGGTATCCTATCGCGAATTATTAATTAGCTGTGAGATAAAACACTTGCCATCAAAATACGATGCCGCTGATATTGAGGTATTAACAGGCCTGGATCCGGTACGTAAACGGCCGGGCATGTATACCGATACCACACGCCCTAATCATCTTGCACAAGAAGTTCTGGATAATAGTGTCGATGAAGCCATTTCCGGCTTTGCCTCCAAAATTGAAGTGATACTACATAAAGATGGCTCTGTTTCAGTAACGGATGATGGACGTGGTATGCCGGTCGATAAACATCCCGGAGAAAAAATATCGGGAGTTGAAGTAATACTTACTCGATTACACTCTGGCGGTAAATTCTCCAATAAAAATTATAAATTTTCCGGTGGCTTGCATGGTGTTGGTGTATCCGTTGTTAACGCTTTATCCAAAACTCTGGAAGTATTGGTTAGACGTGATGGCAAAGAATACAGCATGTCATTTAAAGGCGGCGACGTGAAAACGCCATTAAAGGTAGTGGGCAGTGTTGGCAAAAAAAATACCGGCACTACTATTCATTTCATGCCAGATGCTAAATATTTTGACTCCACCAATTACGCTGTTACAAAACTCAAGCACTTGATGCGCGCTAAGGCGGTCTTATGCCCTGGATTAAAAATTACGTTTCATGATGAAGCGAAAAAAGATAAACAGGAATGGTGTTATGAAGATGGTATAAAAACCTATCTGGCAGAAGAATTAACAGGTTTGGATTTACTGCCGCCAGAACCATTTTTAGGTTCGATGCAAAGTGAACATGAAGCGGTGGATTGGGCGGTTCATTGGTTGGCAGAACCCGGTGATATGGTGACAGAGAGTTATGTCAATCTTGTGCCGACACTTCAGGGTGGAACCCATGTCAATGGAATGCGTCAAGGTTTACTAGATGCAATTCGTGATTTTTGTGAATCGAGAAATTTACTACCACGAGGTGTGAAATTAACGGCAGATGATATTTGGGATAGTTGTTGTTACCTGTTATCAGTAAAAATGGATAATCCACAGTTTGCCGGGCAAATTAAAGAACGCCTGTCATCACGCGAGTGTGCCACATTCGTTTCGGGTGTTGTGAAAGATGCATTAAGTCAATGGTTGCATCAGCACGTTGAGATGGGTGAGCGTATTGCCGAATTAGTAATTGCCGCAGCGCAGACACGACTTAAATCAAGCAAGAAAATAGTTCGTAAAAAAGTCAGTGGTGGTCCGGCATTGCCGGGAAAATTAGCCGATTGCTCATTACAAGATATCAGCGTCTCTGAATTATTTTTGGTGGAAGGGGATTCGGCTGGTGGTTCGGCTAAACAGGCTCGGGATAGAGAATTCCAGGCAGTTATGCCATTACGCGGAAAGATTTTAAATACATGGGAAGTTGATTCAGCGGAAGTACTGTCCTCCAAAGAAGTACATGATATTGCCGTTGCCGTAGGCGTTGATCCAGGCTCGAATGATTTGTCCGGTTTACGCTATGGCAAGATATGTATTCTTGCTGATGCAGATTCAGATGGCGCGCATATCGCAACATTGATCTGTGCCTTATTTCTTAAACACTTTAAATCCCTGGTTGAAAACGGACACATTTATGTGGCTATGCCGCCGCTATATAGAATTGATGTGGCAAAGGATGTTTATTACGCATTGGATGATGCTGAAAAGCAGGGTGTGCTGGACAAGATTGCTGCAGAAAAGAAACGTGGCAATGTCAGTGTGCAACGTTTTAAAGGCCTGGGTGAGATGAATCCAATACAGTTACGTGAAACAACGATGGCAACAGCAACGCGACGATTGGTGCAACTGACTCTGCCGAATGAAAAACAGGCAGATAAAATCATGGATATGTTATTGGCAAAAAAACGCGCAGCGGATAGAAAGAAATGGCTGGAGTCAAAAGGGGATAAGGCCATACTTTCTTAAATACCCTAATGTTATTTATAGTTAGTAACTTAAATAATATAATTATCAAATAGTTAACTAACTTACTTAATTATAATTCGAGGAAATTGTAATGTCTGATAATCTAAGTTTTGACTTCGAACAAAACGAACAACAACCGTTGCAGGAATATACAGAGAAGGCCTATCTGGACTATTCCATGTACGTCATCCTGGACCGTGCCTTACCACATATTGGTGATGGTCTAAAACCAGTGCAGCGTAGAATTGTTTACGCTATGTCGGAATTAGGTTTAAAGGCAACAGCAAAGTATAAAAAGTCGGCACGAACTATTGGTGATGTATTAGGTAAATTCCATCCACATGGTGATTCTGCCTGTTATGAGGCTATGGTATTGATGGCTCAGGATTTTTCTTATCGCTATCCTTTAATTGATGGTCAGGGTAACTGGGGTTCGATGGATGATCCAAAGTCCTTTGCCGCGATGCGTTATACCGAATCAAAACTAACATCCTATGCCGATGTATTACTTGGCGAGGTGAGTCAGGGGACAGTAGATTGGACGGCCAATTTTGATGGAACATTAGAAGAACCCCAAATCTTACCAGCGCGGCTACCGAATATATTATTAAACGGAACTACTGGCATTGCTGTCGGTATGGCAACTGATATTCCTCCACATAATATTAAAGAAGTTGCCAGTGCTTGTATCAGACTGTTAGAAGCGCCAAAAAGTACGGTAAAACAACTTTGTAAACATATCAAAGGCCCGGATTATCCTACCAGAGCTGAAATTATTACGCCTAAATCCGCTATACAGGAAATGTATGAAACCGGAAATGGTTCGATCAAGATGCGTGCAATTTGGGAAAAAGAAGATGGCAACATTGTTGTCACGGCACTACCACACCAAAGTTCCGGTAGTAAAATTCTTGAACAGATTGCAGCACAAATGCAGGCAAAGAAATTACCAATGCTGGAAGACCTGCGTGATGAATCTGATCATGAAAATCCAATTCGACTGATTCTTATTCCACGATCCAATCGTATTAATCTTGAAGAAGTGATGTTGCATCTATTTGCCACAACCGACCTTGAACGAAGTTATCGTGTAAATCTGAATATTATTGGCCTCAATGGTCGTCCACAGGTCAAAGATCTGAGAGGTATATTAAAAGAATGGCTGGAATACCGTACAGAAACAGTTAGAAGAAGACTACAGTTTCGTCTGGATAAAATACTTGCGCAGATCCATATTCTTGAAGGTTTGATGATTGCCTATCTGAAGATTGATGAAGTTATTAAAATTATTCGAGAAGAAGACAAACCTAAAGCTGTATTGATGAAACGTTTCAAGCTGAGTGATATTCAAGCCGACGCCGTTCTTGATTTAAAATTACGCAAGTTAGCCAAGCTCGAAGAGATCAAGATCAAGGGTGAATTGGATGAATTGAAAACAGAACGAAAGCAGCTTGATAAAACACTCGGTTCTAAGCAACGTTTAAAGACCTTGGTCAGAAAAGAAATTGAAGCCGATGCAAAAGAATATGGTGATGATCGAAAATCACCGTTAAAAGAAGGCATGGAAGCAAAAGCCATTGATGAACAAACGTTAATACCGACAGAGCCCGTTACGATTGTTCTTTCAGACAAAGGTTGGGTGAGGGCAGCGAAAGGACATGAGGTTGATCCGGAAATCTTAAATTATAAAAGTGGTGATAGTTTTAAACAGGCAAGCTTAGGTAGAAGTAATCAACTTGCCGTCTTTCTTGATTCAAGTGGTCGTTGTTATTCATTACCTGCACATTCATTACCTTCTGCGCGTAGTTTAGGTGAACCAATCTCAGCACGTTTAACACCACCTGATGGTGTTACCTTTGAAGGCGTGATGGCAGGCGACCCTGAATCGATATACCTGGTGGGTTCAGATGCCGGTTATGGTTTTATGGTTAAGCTGGAAGATATCTATACAAAAAATAGAAACGGCAAGGCCATCATATCAATTCCGAAAGGAGCTAAAGTATTAACGCCCACTAAAGTAAACGATATTAAAAATGATTGGGTTGCTGCAGTTACTTCAATAGGACGCATGTTAATGTTTCCTTTAAGTGAATTGACGTTGCTACCCAAAGGCAAAGGTTTAAAGATAATTCAAATACCTCCCGCGAAATTAAAAACACGAGAAGAATATGTTGTTGCAATGACGGCAATGGGTGAGGAAGACAAGCTGGTTATCTATGCGGGTAAGAAACACATGACAATGAAATCAGCAGATCAGGAATATTACATTGGCGAACGCGGCCGAAGAGGAAATATGTTAGGACGTAATTTTAGGAAAGTATTCAGGATTAAAGTGGAAACAATTGAATAAAACCAAATAAATCAACATTATTATTTTTTCTATCTGTATTAATAAGCAAATTTTATGAAAGAAATTCGCGTCATAAAAATTAGTTTTTTAGCGTTATTACTTTTTTGTACTTTAGAACAAACGGTATATGCTGAAACAGAGATATATTATCGTGGTCTACGTTCGGGCGTTGCATGGATAAATATCAATGGACGGTTGGCAAAATTATCTCCTGGAAGAACAAGTAAAGAAGGCGTCAAATTACTCAAGGCTGATAAAAAATCAATCACGTTAATCGTTGACAGCAATCGTTACCGTTATGAAAAAGGGAGCAACAAAGGTACCTTGCTTGATAATGAAGTGGTGCTCTATAATGATCCTGTAAATGGGAATTACTATTCGAAAGGCAGTATTAATGGCAAGCCGGCAATCTTTCTGATTGACACAGGAGCTTCATTGATAGCGATTAATAAAAATCATGCCCGTCAATTAGGCCTTAAATTTGGCGACAAAAAAATTAAGGTTAGTACTGCTACAAAAGATGAAATCGCCTATTTAGTAACGTTAAAATCAGTAAAGGTTGGAGATATAGAGTTAAAAGATATCCTTGCAGCAGTTACAAATCATAATGACAATCCAAAAGTTCCCTTACTTGGTATGTCTTTTCTGAATAAGGTAGAAATTTCCCAAACAAAAGATCAGATGTCACTAAAGTATAAAGGGAAATAATTGTTCCACTGCTTTTTTATTCTTAATACTAAGAGTAGATTTATTTTTTCTGAAATATTTTAAATATACTTGATGTCAATTTGTTCATGAAGGATGATTTTTTTTCTGTTTTTATTTCATCCTGTTTTTCGGTTGCTTCTTTAAAAGCACTTACTTCCTTTTCTGAAATTTCGCTTGGTTCTTCCGATGCGATAATTTCGTCATCTAATTCATGCTCTGTTTTTTCGGAATAAGGTTGGCAGCACATATCACCAATAAATTGTTCTCCATTTGCACCCCAATAGACTCCAACTATTTCCGGAGGATTTTTTGTATCTACTAAACTTGAAGAATTAAATGTGGCTTTCAAACTGTATTCCACAGCACCATAACCGTAGATGTAGAGATATTCATCAGTGCCTGGAATTTTGATATGTAACTCATCTAATAAGCGGCTTTGTGGAATAGATGGTTTTGTTGTGATAATGGCATCAATGTTTCCTGCAGAAGTTCCTTCAGTATGGATCAAGCTATCCTTAAATTCGAAAGTAACAGCTTCTCCATCAATCGTAATTGAATATTCTTTATCCATTAAACTGATCTCCTTTATTAAAGAAATTCTGTTATATAGGTACTAAGAACGTTACTGAGCAGGTTTAGCTATGGTTAATCCCCATTTTTAAAACCCGCAGGAAATATCAATATTCTGCTTTATTACAAAATCATTCAGAATGAACTATTCTAAAACTAAATCGAAACTTAGTCATAGCTAATAAGTCATATATAAAAATATAATTTGAAATATGTCATCAGACTCAATCTCTTTCTATCGTGATTTACCGATCTTTTCTGATTTTGAATCAGTTACGGAATTGGCCAATTACACCAAACTTCCTGAAAGTTGGCATATTGTCGCCGCTGATGTTCAGGATTCTACCGGTGCTATTCGAGATGGCCATTACAAGGCGGTCAATGTTGTCGGTGTATCTGTTATTACTGCGATTACAAATTTAACCGACCCATACACTATCCCTTCTATGTTTGGTGGTGACGGTGCGACATTATGTATCCCTACAAGTCTTGTGCCAAGAGCTAGAGAAGCATTGATAGCAACACGGCGGATGGCAATAAAACAATTTAACCTTAATTTACGGATTGGCATTGTGCCTGTTGATGTGGTGCGAAGAGCAGGGCATGAAGTATTGCTTGCCAAACATCGCATGTCTGAGCATTTTACCCAGGTCGCTTTTGCTGGAGGTGGTGTTGAATATGCTGAATCCTTAATTAAGGACGACAAGACAGGAAAAGCTTATCGATTGGAAAATGAAGAAGAGAGTTCAAATGCGGATTACTCCGGATTGGAATGCCGTTGGGATAATGTTCCAAGCCAACATGGCGAAACAATTTCTTTGATTGTTAAAGTATTAGCCTCTTCAACTGAAGAGCAAGCAAAGCTTTACAATGAAATAATTGCAAAAGTAAAACAAATCTACGGAGATGATAATTCATGCCGTCCTGTCCAAATCGATGCTTTAAATCTTACCAATAATAGTTGGAAATTGAGTCATGAATCAAAAGTCAGAACCTTTTCGCGTGAAAAAAATAAAACTCTTAATTATTGGCTATTTATTCGGATGCAAATCTTTTTTGGCAGGATATTTATGGCGTTCAACATGAAGGTTGCCGGTTTTAACTGGGGTAATTATAAAAAAGATGTAGTAAGTAATACTGATTTCAAAAAATTTGATGGTACCTTACGTGAAGTTATATCAGGAACACCAGAACAGCGCGAAAAATTAGATTCTTATCTAAACAACAGGTATAGCAAACGAGAATGTGTTTATGGCATCCATGTTTCAGACTCGGCGCTTGTAACTTGTATGATTAACAATAGGGATGGAGAACATTATCATTTTGTCGATGGCGCAGACGGTGGCTATGCTATGGCGGCAACAAACATGAAACAGCAACTAAAGTCATTGGTTGCTAGCGTATAAGAAAAGCTATCAAAATGCCTGCTATTAGATGTTGGGAAGTAATTTGTACAACATCATAAGCCTATTTCAAGTGTTCTGACCCCTTGATTCTTTCAGACTCGACTCTACCGCCTACATCCGCCATCATCGTTTGTATGTTCCTGCAAACAGTCGCTCCTGCGCATCCATGCGCCCGCGACATACAGGCCATCCATGGCCATAAAAAAAGCCGGGTTCATAAGACCCGGCTTGAATGTTATGAACGGATTTTTTCTTGGGGGGAAGGAGGAAAACCGTTCTTAATAGCTATATCGGCATTAATTTAACTAACTTTAGATAAATTTAAACCCATGTTTTTCCAGTGGCACCCGCTTCTTCTTTAACCAATCTTGGTATCAGATAACCAGAGACGGATTCTTTCATTTTCTGAATGAGATTTTGAGCATGGTCTTCATTAACGTTGAAATGTGCTGCGCCGGCAACAGGATCTAACAGATGTAGGTAATAGGGCGTAACTTGATGTTCAACTAATCGTTCAGAAAGTGTGATTAATGTTTCAGTTGTATCGTTTATTCCTTTTAATAGCACAGATTGATTAAGTACCATAATGTTGAATTGCTGTAATAACTTAATATTGTCTATAACAGCGTTATCGATTTCATTTGCATGATTAATATGCAGAACAAAAATAATTGTTTTCCCCATGCTAGTGAGTTGATTAATTAACTCTGTCGAGAGTCGTGCAGGTAATACAACCGGGATACGGGTATGGAAACGAATTCGTTTTATATGTTTGAGTTTTGATATTGCTTGACAGAGTTTTATTAAGCGACGGTCAGATAGTGTTAAGGGATCGCCGCCGCTCAGAATGATTTCTTTAATACTTTTATCCGATTCAATATAGTCGAGACTTTGTTTTAAATTATTTCCATTAGCCGATGCTACTTGATAAGGGAAGTGACGGCGAAAACAGTAACGGCAATGTACTGCACAAGCACCGGTTGTAATGGATAAGACGCGGCTATTATATTTCTGTAGTAAACCTTGTATGGGCTGAACATTAGACTCTGCTAAAGGGTCATTGACATAACCCTCACAATCATTTTCTTCATCAATATAAGGAAATACCTGGCGCAAAATAGGGTCGTCTGGATCATTATGCTGTATACGATCAGCAAAAGCATGAGGCACACGAACTGGAAATTGCTCTATCGACTGTTGACTATAACCAATGGAATTTGCCATAAGACCAACATAGTCGAGTAATTCATTAGGTTGTCGTATGGCTTGTGCCAATTGTTTTTGCCAGGATAAAGACTGCATTGTTAGCTTAGTTCCATGTATGATATCGCGATTTTTAAGAACTATATTGCAAAGAGGCAAAAATGGCGACTTACAGTACTAATCAATTCAAACAGGGTCTTAAATTAATGATTGATAATGACCCTTGTACTATTGTTGAAAATGACATCGTTAAACCAGGTAAAGGACAAGCGTTTAATCGCGTAAAACTACGTAATCTCAAGACAGGCCGTATTTTGGAGAAGACCTATAAGTCTGGAGAATCGGTTGAAGGTGCTGATGTGATTGAACTGGATATGCAATACCTCTATAACGACGGCGATATGTGGTATTTCATGGATCAAAGCACTTTTGAACAATATGGCGCCGATGAAAATGCCGTTGTTGATGCCAGGCAATGGATTAAAGGCGAAGAAATGTGCATCGTTACGCTATGGAATAATTCACCTTTGTCGGTTGCCGCGCCTAATTTTGTCATTCTACAAATTACTGATACAGATCCCGGTTTAAAAGGCGATACAGCTCAAGGTGGTTCAAAACCAGCAACATTAGAAACAGGAACTACAGTTAAAGTCCCTTTATTTGTTGAAAATGAAGAATTGATAAAAATAGATACGCGGACTGGAGAATATGTCGGTCGCGCTAAAGATTAATTACAATGGATTTGTTTAAGGAAACCCTTCGTTTAAAGCCCAAATAATTTTCTGCAAATAGCTAATTTTTAAACTATATTTAGATTATTAACATTATTTTGTTAGTGGATAAAAGTTATGGAAAATTTCGAACATACGATGAATGATCTATTTGCTCAACTGGGGCTATCCGATGCGGATAGCGAGATAAACAACTTTATCCATCAACATCGACCTATTGCTGATGATTTGTCTCTTGAAAAAGCCTTGTTCTGGAATGCGGGGCAAGCTCAATTCATCCATGAAGCTCTATACGATGATTCAGATTGGTCGGAGTTAGTTGATCAATTAAATACACGATTACGAGCGTAAAGCTATTCATCAATACTTTAATATTTGACTGGTAGTTTAATACAGCAGTCCTTAATATCGCCTGCCATGACATCTGATATTTCATGGCAACCTAATGCCAGTTTAGACATTATTAAAAAACGGGCAGCGTTATTGTGGCAAATCCGCGATTTTATGGATCGCCGTGATATTCTAGAAGTTGATACACCTGTTTTGAGCCATTCTGCAGTTAGTGATCCATATATTCAAAGCGTAACAGCTAATGTTACCCAAAAAAATACGCCGCTTTATTTACATACCTCACCTGAATTTTGTATGAAACGCTTGCTTGCAGCAGGTTCAGAATCGATTTACCAAATAGCACATGTGTTTCGTGATGAGGAATCAGGTAAAAGACATCATGCTGAATTCACCATGCTTGAATGGTATCGATTGGGTTTTGATTATCATCAATTAATGGATGACGTTGGTGAGTTGTTGCTTGATATTGGCTTAACAAAACCAAATAAAATGACATACGCAGAGGCTTTTTTAAAAACAGTTCAGCTTGACCCACACACAGCCGAGTTAAAGCAATTACAAAATATTGCTGGACAGCACGGTTGGGGTAGTGATTCAAATGATCATCATGCTTTACTTGATTTTATTTTTTCAGAAGTCGTTATTAAACAAATTGATGTAAGCCAACCATTTTTCGTTTATGACTACCCGACATGTATGGCCGCGTTGGCGACGATAAAACCAGGAAGCCCGAGTGTTAGCGAACGTTTTGAATTGTTTATAAACGGCATGGAGATTGCGAATGGCTTTAATGAATTATGTGATGCCGATGAACAAAAGAAACGATTTGAAGCTGAGTTGAAAACAAGAAAAGACAAAGGCCTATCTGAATTACCATTGGACGATAATTTTTTGTCAGCGCTTGAGTCGGGTTTGCCAGAAACGGCAGGCGTAGCTGTTGGAATAGATCGTTTGTTGATGGTTTTATCCGGAAAAGATGATATAAAAGAAGTGATTACTTTCACCTTGGACAAAAACTAGGAATTTAGATGAATGGGCGTTTATTCAGTCGATAAACTTATTGCAGAGACCCGTCGAATTGCCAAGGAATATCGCCTTGCTACTGGCAAGACACTTCCTGTTACGCCCGAGATAGCGATTAATGATGCTATCTCCATTCTTGAATTGTTGCCTAACGAGGAAAATAGTCCAGGTTATGATGCAATTTATAAAAAGGATAGCGAAACTTTAAAAGTCCAGATTAAAGGTCGCGTAATCTTTAATGAAAAAAAACAGGGCCATCGAATTGGACAACTTAAGATAGAGCAGCAATGGGATGCAATTATTCTGGTTATAATGAATGCTGATTTTATGCCAGAAGAAATTTATATGGCTAAAAGAGATATTATCCTGCAAGAACTTGTAGAAAAAAGTAATAAGAAAGGCGCTATGACACTTGCCAAATTCAAAATTATTTCAGATTTACTTTGGACAGAGCAAAACGGTTTTGAACAAGACGAAAATTAGTCTAGAAAGATTAACTATATTTAACCTCATTTTTATTCATGACACATTTCGTGTTTCTTTATTAAACACATGAAAACAGTAGCGGAAGTATTTTCTGATGTCGGCGAACTGGCTAAATTAATAGAAGGTTATCGTCATCGTCCTGAGCAAGAGAATATGGCGCAAAAAATATTGTCTGCTATTAATGAGGGGCAAAGTCTGGTGTGTGAAGCTGGTACCGGTACTGGTAAAACAATGGCTTATCTTGTGCCAGCATTGTTATCAAGGCAAAAAGTCATCGTGTCGACAGGTACGCGACATTTACAAGATCAGCTTTATCAGAAAGACTTACCTTTGTTGCTCGATGCGTTGAAATCGCCTGCGACGACGATGGTTCTGAAAGGTCGTGCAAACTATCTTTGTTTGCAGCGTATGGATGTCGCAATTCATGATTCGAAAGACTTAAGTTACCAGAACATGACAGACCTACAGGAAGTGGTGCAATGGTCTGCGTCAACGAAAACAGGCGATATTAATGAATTAGGCATGATTGAAGAGAATTCAGTTATTCGTCCCTTAATTACGTCTACGACAGAAAATTGTCTTGGTCAGAATTGCCCTGAATTTGAATCCTGTTTTGTATTTAAGAATAGAAAGAAAGCTCTTGAATCTGATTTGGTGATTACCAATCATCATTTGTTATTGGCTGATATGGGTTTGCGTGAAAGTGGTTTTGGCGAAGTATTGCCTTTGGCGGATCTTATTGTATTTGACGAAGCGCACCAGCTACCTGAACTTGCTTCTACCTACTTTAGTAAAACACTGGGCAGTCGCCAATTACTTGAATTAATTACCGATACTAAAACGGCAAATCATGAAGAAGCAGGCGACATAGTAGAACTACCAGAAGCACTGGCAAAATTTGAAAAATCAATTCGCGATGTACGTCTGGTTTTTGGACGTAAAGATCAGCGTATGAACTGGCAGGAAACATGGGAGAAAACAGACTTATCGATTGAATTGCCGAAATTACTGGAAGCGTATCAGGTTGTACTGGATATACTTGATGCGGCGAGTGAAAGGGGAAAGTTGTTAGACAACTGCTGGCAACGGGCAAAGATGCATTACAATTATATTGAATCTTATATGGAAACAAATAATGAAGATTCAATACGATGGCTAGAAATACGTGGACATCATTTATATCTTAATCAAACACCAGTTAATATTGCTGAAACCTTTCAGCAAAGGCTCAATGAATATAATGCAACGAGTGTCTTTACATCTGCAAGTCTGGCAATAAACAATGATTTTAAACACTTTAGTCGACAACTTGGTCTTGAGGAATGTTTAACCGAAGTGTGGGATAGCCCTTTCGATTATCAGTCTCAAACTTGCTTGTATCTTCCTGTTGATTTACCCGAACCAAATCAGACTGATTTTTTTGATGCATTTATAAAAAGAACAATAGAATTGCTATCGTACAGTGATGGTCATGCATTTGTTTTGTTTACCAGCCATCAAGCTTTGGCTAAAGCAGCAAAGATTTTATCTAAAGAAATTGATTATCCTATCTTTATTCAAGGTCGAGCACCTCGCTCTGAGTTGTTGAACCAATTTCGACAAACAAAACATGCAGTACTATTAGGAACAAGTAGTTTTTGGGAAGGAGTCGATGTTAAAGGAGAAGCTTTATCTTCGGTAATTATCGATAAATTGCCTTTCGCCAGTCCGGATGATCCGGTATTACAGGCTCGCTTAAATCATTTTTCTAAAAATGGGGGTAATGCTTTTATGGATTATCAGGTTCCACAAGCGGCCATAGCTTTAAAGCAAGGCGTTGGACGTTTAATACGTGATGTCAGCGACAGAGGCATTTGTACTATTTGTGATAAACGTATTGTAAATAAAGCTTATGGCAAACGCTTGCTTAGTGCTTTGCCGCCTATGCCAATCACGCATGATATTAATGATGCATATAATTTCTTTAATTAGATTACTTTGAAAAAAATATCATGGCTAAGTCCAATAAAACGATATCTAAGTTAAAAATAAAGTCAGCTGATGCTATTAAAATAATTCAAATAACAGATACGCATATACTGGACGACGGTGCGCCATCATTTAATGACTTTGATACCTCTGCCAGTTTGCTTCAAGTTGTAAAAAACATAAAAGAAAATGAGTCAGATGCAGACTTGATTTTATTGACTGGTGATTTGATACATGAAGCTACAGAAAGCGCGTATCAAAAATTAGCAGATCACCTATCGTCTTTGAAAACTCCTATTCTTTGTTTACCAGGTAATCATGATGACCCTGATATGATGAACGATATCATGGCATCTCATGGTTATGATGTTGGTAAAGTATTTAAAGCAGGGGAATGGTTAATTATTTTATTAAATACTTGTGTCATAGGGCAGCACAGTGGCGAATTATCCTCTTCAGAATTAGAGTTTTTACAAACAATACTAGAGTCGAATTCTGACAGTCATTGTTTAATAGCACTTCATCATCATCCGGTATCCATTAATAGCTCATGGATGGATTCAATGATATTAACTAATGCAAATGACTTTTTGAGTGTCATTGATGGTTTTGATCATATTCGCGCGATCATTTGGGGACATATACATCAGGAATTCGAAATAATGAGAAAGAATGTGACCTTATTGGGTTCGCCGTCTACCTGTTTACAATTTATGCCTGGCAGTAATGAGTTTGCTGTGGATGATAAAACACCTGCCTATAGAAAATTAGCGCTTAAATCTAATGGGATGCTTAGTTCTAATGTCGTTTACCTGAGTTAATAATCCTATAATATAGTTTAAGTAATAATAATAACTTATTGAAATATATAATTAATTTACTATTTTATTTCTCAAATAAACAGGTGAAGCTGCTTCTGCTGATATTGCCTTGCCTTCACTATAAGCGGCTTTTGCCAGCGTTATAATATCGGAAGCGGAGGGCAGAGCATCGCCGTTAATAGCGGCCAACTTACGGTTAAATCTAGATTGCAGCTCTTCAGAGTAGGTTTCCCAACCCGTTCCAGCGCCAAACCAGTCTCCTTCGCAAGGAATAGAAAAATCAGTTGGAGAACATACTTCTTCTTTTATGAGTGGCAGCATTAATCCTGAATCATCTTTTTTATATAAGCCCCAATAGATTTCTTGCATACGTGCATCAATAGCAGAAGCAACATAGTTGTGTTCATTGGCAAAGTGTTGTGCCAATGCGGCTAATGTCGATACGGGAATAAGCGGCAGGTCATGGGCAAAAGCCAGTCCTTGTGCCACGCCAATGGCAACACGAACACCAGTGAACGCCCCAGGGCCTTGTCCAAAGGCAATAGCATCAAGGTCTTTTACTTCAATATCAGCTTCGCGAAGTAAATCATCGATCATCGGAAGAATTAACTCTGTGTGCCGTCGGGGAGCTATTTCAAAACGTAATTTACATTGATCATTAATATCGAGTGCGGCAGAACACGCTTCCGTTGCTGTTTCAATGGCAAGTATTTTCATTTTTTACTAGGTAGTTCTTTAAAGTTAGTATTTAACAAGAAAGAAAATACATCTTGACCTAAATACAATCAAATTAAACTTATTCCAGTATCTCTTTAATTTAGTTTCAAGCTTAGCCTAAGCCAACTATAATACACGACTTATGTTTAATTCATTTGAAACCATGATTGGCTTGCGTTATGTGCGTGCGCGTCGCCGTAACCATTTCATTTCTTTCATTTCCATGACTTCCATGCTGGGTTTAGCTCTGGGTGTTATGGCATTGATTACTGTGCTTTCGGTGATGAATGGTTTTGAAAAAGAATTAAAAGAACGGATATTGGGTATGGCGTCTCATGCAACAATTGTTGAAGATGGTGATACTTTAAGTAATTGGCAGCCTATAGCAGAAGAAGTATTGCATCATCCTGAGATTATCGGTGTTGCGCCATATATACATGCTGAAGGGATGTTACTGAAAGATAAAAGCGTAAATGGTGCAATCATACGCGGTATTTTGCCAAGTGAAGAACCTAAAGTCGCCGTAGTCACGGAAAAAATGACACACGGTAATCTGGATGATTTACAGGCAGGTGACTTTAATATTGTATTAGGCAAGGAACTGGCGCGAAAACTGGGTGTTATAGTTGGAGATAAAGTGACTTTGGTTGCTCCGCAGGCGAATGTGACACCTGCCGGAATTTTGCCAAGGCTAAAACGATTTACTTTAGTTGGTATTTTTGAAGTTGGCATGCATGAATTTGATAGTGGTTTAGCCTTAATTCATATGGATGATGCAATGCGATTATTTCGTAAAACTGCTCCAACAGGCTTACGTTTGAAAACCAGTAATATTCTGAAAGCGCCTGTTATAAGCAGGGAAATCGCTAGTCAGTTGCCCGGTCATTACTGGGTTGTTGACTGGACTCAACGACATGCTAATTTTTTTCGCGCATTAAAAACAGAAAAAACAGTAATGTTTGTCATATTGACACTGATCGTTGCTGTTGCGGCTTTTAATATTATTTCGACTTTAGTCATGATGGTGTCTGACAAACAAGCTGATATTGCAGTATTAAGAACCTTAGGTGCTAGTCCGGGAAGTATTCTTAAAATCTTTATGCTTCAGGGAACGATTATTGGTTTAGTCGGCATAACAATAGGCGTTATCGGTGGTGTCTGGATAGCCTCCAATGTGGAAACGATAGTTCCGGCCATTGAGTCAATGTTAGGCCGTAAATTTTTATCTGCTGATGTGTATTACATTAGCGATCTTCCTTCAGATATGCATTGGAATGATGTCATAGCAATCAGTATTATTTCTTTTGTATTGTGTTTGTTAGCGACAATTTATCCTGCTTTGCGTGCATCGAAGACTCAACCTGCTGAGGCATTGCGTTATGAGTGATGCATTGTTGGCGACAAAAGATCTGGGTAAACATTTTAGCGATGGTGAATTACGTGTTGATGTTTTGAAAGGTATTGATTTTAGTATTAAGAAGAATGAAAGTGTGGCGATTATTGGCGCTTCAGGCTCAGGCAAAAGCACATTATTGCATCTACTCGGTGGCCTTGATATTCCTGATAAAGGCGATGTTCTTATTAATGGTAAAAGCATGAGTAATTTGAATGATGAGCAACGCGGTGAAATGCGTAACAAGCATCTTGGTTTTATTTATCAATTTCATCATTTGCTGCCTGAATTTACTGCTTTGGAAAATGTAGCAATGCCATTATTAATCAGACGTGATAATCAAACAGAAGCGATGGATAAGGCAAATATTTTATTAGAAAAAGTTGGCTTGTCAGAACGAATAGAACATCGTCCAGGAGAGTTGTCCGGTGGAGAACGGCAACGGGCAGCCATTGCCAGAGCATTAGTTACTGAGCCGGCCTGTATTCTTGCTGATGAGCCAACTGGCAACCTGGATGAAAAAACAGCCGATCAAGTGTTTGAGTTGATATTGGAATTAAATAAAAACCTGGGGACGAGTTTGATTATGGTGACACATAATCTGGAGCTGTCTAAACGGGTTGATCGAATAGTCGAATTAAAAGAAGGAATATTGACAGAATAGAGAGTAATGGTTTTGCTAAGTGTTATTTTTGTCTACGCCTTTTTTCCCACTTGGTAACTGCAGTGATACGCCAGATTAATCTAATAATTAGATAGGTCAGGAGTGAACTAATCGTCCCCAGTATAAAACAGCCGAGTAGTAATGGTTCCCAGATATGTATAAGTGCATCGCTGAACCAGTCCATTGAAAAAGTAAATGCAGCATATTTTTCTTCTAATCCAAGAATTTTTGTTCCCAATTGATAGGAAAAAAAGAATATTGGTGAGATTGTGATAGGGTTAGTAGATAAGGAGAATACGATAGCAATCGGTAAATTCATCCGAAACAGGATTGCCAATGCTGCTGAGCTTAGTGTTTGTACCGGAAAAGGAATAAAGGCACAGAATACTCCGATAGCTGCGCCACCAGCAGATGAGCGCCGATGAATATGCCAGATATTGGGATCATGCAAATAATCAGAAAGGAGGTGTAAGCTACCGTGTTTCTGAAGATGATCTTTATGAGGCAGGTAACGCTTAAACAGGTTTCGTAAACTCATTTTCCCTAAATTATTAGTATTACTTTAAAAAAGCGCGCTATTATAGCTTAATAACTTTACAGGGAGTTAAATAGTTTATGCTCGCAGGGACGCTGGCATTTATCGCAGGTATCTATTGTTTGATGCAACTACATTGGTTGCCATCACTTTGGATACTTATCTCCTTACCACTACTGTTTCTACTTACTCGTTTTTTCTCTGCTTTTCGACTGGTCTTGCTTTTTTTAATCGGGTTCTGTTGGGCATTATTTCGTGCTGGATTGGAACTGGAACATTCTTTGGATTCAAATATTGAGAACAATGAGGTCTTTATAAGAGGTGTAGTTATTTCAATTCCAGAAATATATGACGATCATATTCGTTTTCTAATCGACACTAAGGAAGTAACAAATTTAAAAGGAAAATCTTTTCGCTCTCCCGGAATCGTTCGCTTAAGTTGGTATAAAAATAAAAACATTATTGTGCCAGGTGAAATATGGCAGTTAAAAGTAAAACTAAAACGACCTTACGGATTCATGAATGCAGGTGGATTTGATTATGAAGCCTGGATGTTAAGACAAGGCATAAAAGCAACAGGCTATGTAAAATTTGACAAACATAATATAAAAACAGGTATGAGCAATGCTTATTTCATTCAAAAACTTCGCTATAAATTAGCATATCAATTAAAACAAAATCTGGATAAACCTTTGCTTGGTTTAGTGCTTGCTTTGAGTTTAGGTGATCGAAGTCAGCTTGAAGCAGAGCAATGGAAGGTATTTACCAAAACAGGCACAAATCATCTGATAGCAATATCAGGTTTGCATCTAGGTTTAATAGCGGGATTTATTTATTTTCTTGCCAGTTTTATCTGGAGTCGATTTTATTTTTTGACTCAACGAATTCCAGCGCCGCTAGTTGCTTCGATAATGGCATTTGCTGGCGCTTTTTTCTATGCGCTGCTTTCGGGGTTTGCACTTCCTGCACAACGTGCATTAATCATGATAGCTATTTTTTTGTTGGCTTTGTTTTCGGCAAGACAAATATTAATTACCAATGTTATTTGTATTGCTGTGATATTAGTGCTTGCTCTAGATCCGTTTGCCATAATTGCAGCTGATTTTTATTTGTCATTTATGGCTGTCATATTTATTTTGTATATAAGTCGTTTCAGAATAAATAATTATCACCATTTAAACCGATGGATTCGTTTGCAGTGTTTACTCAGTATTGCTTTATTTCCGATATTGATTTTTTGGTTTAAACAAATCCCGCTTTATAGTGTATTGGCAAATGTAATCGCAATCCCGGTTATTGGGTTTTTAATCGTGCCATTAATTTTGATTGCATTAATTTTATTATTTCCATTACCGCAGGCGGCTCAATTCTTATATACCTTAATAGATAAAATAAATGAACAACACTGGGCTTATCTTGAATTTTTGTCACAGCAAAATAACGCGATTATTCCTATTGCCGCAGCAAATTTGTTCTCACTAATATTAGCTGTAATAGGTATATTTATTTTATTAATGCCGAAAGGCTTACCGGCAAGGTGGTCAGGCATATTCTTCATTATGCCCTTATTGTTTCCATTAACTTATCAATTGAAACAGGGTGAATTTGATTTTGTGCTATTAGATGCAGGGCAGGGTTTAGCTAGTGTAATACAAACCAGAGAACATACACTGATTTATGACACAGGTGCTCGCTTTTCTGAACGTTTTAATATTGGAGATGCTGTACTTAAACCTTATCTGAGGCATAAAGGAATCAAGCAAATATCACTATTATTAATCAGTCATGGAGATAATGATCATATTGGAGGCGCAACAGCAATTATTGAGAATTTTAAAATTAACAAAATTTTAAGTAGCGTAGCGGAGAGATTTACCGGCCATTTTCCAGAGCATAAATCAGAATCTTGCTATGTCGGTCAAAAATGGCGTTGGGATGATGTCGATTTTGAAATACTCCATCCGAAAGTGGAGAGTTCATTGCTGGGCAATAATGCTTCATGTGTACTTAAGGTGTCTTCTAGATTGGGCTCAGTGTTACTTGCCGGAGATATTGAGAAAAAGGCTGAAAAAAGCATGATAGAGCGCTATGGAAACAACCTGCATGCTGATATCTTGCTTGTTCCACATCATGGTAGTAGAACCTCGTCGACAAAGGATTTTATTTCCGCTGTTTCACCCAAGTATGCATTTATTCCGGCTGGATATAGGAATCGATTTGGTTTCCCAAAACAGGATATAATGGACAGATATGAGCTTCATGGTGTGAAAACACTTGTTAGCTATGAAACAGGGGAATTATCTGCAAAATTTCGTGATGAAGGTTTGCAAATTGATGAATTTCGAACAAAAAATCGACGTTTCTGGCATCATTAAGATTCTATAAACTCGTAAATTAAATTTCTGGAGTGATATTACGTGCTTGAATTAATCAAGGCCGGTGGTTTGCTTATGTGGCCGATTATATTGTGTTCTATTATAACAATGGCCATTATTGCAGAACGATTCTGGTCCCTCAGAGCAATCAAGGTCGCGCCAGAGAATTTGGTCGCCAAAGTATGGCAATGGCAGAAAGTAGGGCACTTGGATAGCAAGAGAATTAGAGATTTACGAGATAGTTCTCCATTGGGAAAAATATTAGCGGCAGGATTGCTTCAGCGAAATCATTCTCGTGAGATCATGAAAGAGAGTATTGAAGAGGTAGGACGACATGTCGCGCATGAACTCGAACGTTTTTTAAATACACTCGGTACAATTGCCTCGATATCACCACTGCTGGGTTTGTTGGGAACAGTCATCGGTATGATTAAGGTATTCACGGTGATTACTGCTCAAGGAGTCGGTGATCCCAGTATTTTATCTGAAGGTATATCCGAAGCATTATTAACTACCGCAGCGGGTCTAACCGTGGCCATTCCAAGTTTAATGTTTCATCGTTATTTTCGCGGAAGGATTGATGGCTTAATTGTGACAATGGAACAGGAATCATTAAAAATGGTTGAGGTGATGCACGGTCTTCGTGAAAAAGAGAATGAAACAGGTGATTAATAAATGAATTTCCGACCAGAAAGACGAGATGACGTCGACCTTGATATCACTCCCCTGATTGATGTCGTGTTCTTGCTATTGATATTTTTCATGGTCTCGACAACGTTTGAACATAACTCAGAAATCAATATTACTTTACCAAGTTCTTCTAAAGAAATAACGCAAGCCAAGCCTGATGCTGTCAATGTTGGCCTGGATTCTCAAGGAGCAGTTTATATTAATGATAAAGCACTGGTGAATGCCCAGATCGAAACAATTAAATCGGCATTGTCTGAAGCGTTAGTTGGTTTGGATGAGCCACCGATTATTATTAGTGCAGATGCTAATGCCAGTCATCAGTCTGTTGTTCGTGTTATGGATGCGGCACGCCAGTTAGGATTAGTTAAGATTACTTTTGCGACGCAAGAATTAGAAGATAAGTGATGGGGACGAGAATAGTCTTTTTTTGTGATTAATATGCCGTTCCTTGTAAATTATTCATGGTAAGCGGCGTCAGCACTGTGCTTCCTTGCTCTCACAAAAAAATCCTATTTTCATTATTTATTAAATTAGAGCATGTGTGCATAAATCGGGTTTGATATTGTCAAATGCTGTTGTCTAAAGAATTCATTGAAAATATCTGGTACACCAAACAGCCACTTGGTTTACTTCTTATTCCCTTAAGCTGGTTATATACGATAATAATCGTTTTAAGGCGGCTGTGTTATCAGTCAGGTTTGATCGCTGTTAATCAGATTGATGCTCCCGTTATTATCGTTGGCAATATATCAGTTGGAGGAACAGGAAAAACACCGCTTGTTATCTGGTTAGCTGAATATTTTAAAAACAAAGGTTTTAAACCCGGAATCGTTAGTCGTGGTTATGGCGGAAAACTTTCTGGCAAAACACAACAAGTAAGAGCTGACAGTGATCCTTTATTAGTTGGTGACGAACCTGTGTTAATTGCTAAAAGAACATCTTGTCCGGTTGCAATTGCTGTTCAAAGAAGAGAAGCGGCAGAGGAGCTAATTGAACACTGCGGTTGCAATTTGATTCTCTGCGACGATGGTATGCAACATTATTCGCTCGGCAGAGATATAGAAATAGCGGTAATTGATGGCCAACGTCGTTTTGGCAATCAACTTTGTTTACCTGCAGGACCATTGCGTGAACCTATAAGTCGATTGGAAACAGTAGATTTTGTTGTTAGTAAATATATTGCTGGCAGACACGAATACAAAATGGAATATCACTATGGAGATTTAGTTTCATTAATTGATCCAACAGAAACCATGCCTGTTTCAAATCTTAATGGTCAGAGTGTGCATGCAATAGCGGGAATTGGTAACCCAGATCGATACTTTTCTTATCTTCGTAATCAAAAACTAAACTTAATCATGCATGATTTTCCTGATCACCACCCGTTTATTGCTGATGAGGTGACATTCAATGATGGTTTAGCAGTGGTGATGACTGAGAAAGATGCGGTAAAATGTACCGCTTATGCTACTGAACAACATTGGTATTTGCCAATTACGGCAACACTACCGGAGTCATTTACTTATCGATTTGATACTTTATTGAAGGACATTATTAATGGACAAAAAACTACTTGATATTCTAGTGTGCCCGGTGACTAAAGGACCTTTATATTATGATAAGGAAAAACAAGAGCTAATTTCCAGATCGGCAAGATTAGCCTATCCTATACGTGATGATATCCCGGTTATGTTGGAAGACGAGGCAAGAACGATAAGCGAAGAAGAAATGGAAAAACTAAAATAGTGCCAACATCAATGTCAGTACCGTTTAGTATTGTTATTCCAGCGCGCTATGCTTCAAGCCGATTGCCAGGAAAATCCTTATTAGATATTAAAGGTAAGCCTTTAATACAACATGTGTTTGAGACAGCATCAAACACGCAAGCAAAAAATATCATAATTGCTACGGATAATAACGAGATAGCAAGTGTCGCTGAATCATTTGGTGCGTCTGTGGTGATGACTTCTGAAAAGCATCAATCGGGAACAGATAGAATAGCGGAAGTTATTAATAAACTTGCTATTGATGATGATGAAATCATCGTTAATCTTCAAGGCGACGAATATGGATTACCAGTGTCATTAGTTGATCAGGTGGCATCAAATTTATTTAATCATCCGGATAAACAGCTTGCGACTTTATGTGAAGTTATTACTACTATCGAGGATTATACCAATCCTAATATTGTAAAAGTTACCTTTGATAAGAATAATACCGCGCTTTATTTTAGCCGCTCACCAATTCCGACAGAGCGAACAGGTGGTTTGCCTGAGAAAGTATATCGACATATCGGTCTCTATGCTTATAAAGCAGGCTATCTTCAGGAATTTACTCAATTGCCCGCATGTGCATTAGAAGAATCAGAAGCGCTTGAACAATTACGTGTACTGTATAATGGCGGGAAAATTCATGTAGAAATTGCTGTGGATGAGCCGGGGCTAGGTATAGATACTATAGAAGATCTGGAACTGGCCAGGAAATAGGGAAATAAAAACTTCGAAAGGTTAAAAACGCATTTTATTGTTATCTTGCTCTATAAGTAATGCGGCCTTTACTCAAGTCATATGGAGTCATTTCTACAGTGACAGCATCCCCGGTAAGAATACGAATATAATGCTTGCGCATCTTTCCCGAAATATGTGCAGTAACAACATGTCCGTTTTCTAATTCAACACGAAACATCGTGTTAGGTAATGTTTCGACAACGGTTCCTTCCATTTCGATTTGGTCTTCTTTTGCCATACAGCCCTCGTTTCCTGAAAAAGGGCGAATTCTGCACTAATTTTGCTTCACTGCAAAGTCTAATGTGCTAAATTTCTTCCATTCGTCACTAATAAAGCATTCAACAGGCTGATATTCGATCTTGTATTTCATTTTGTCACAACCGGCAATCCAGTAGCCAAGATACAACCATGAATACGCCTTTTGTCTGGTTTGTTCAATAAGATATAAAATGGCATATTTCCCTAGACTGCGTTGTTGCAAATCGGGGTCAAAAAAAGTATATACCGCAGAGTAAGCATCTTGTAATTGGTCAACAACGGCAACGGCAATTAACTTTTTGCCAAGTCTGAATTCAAACAAACATGTTTCTGACCAGGAAGACCAAAGAAAATTTTTATAATCATCTTCACCGGGATTATCCATCCCACCATTGGGGTGGCGCATGGATAAATATTTTTTATAGAGTTGAAAATGTTCTTCATTAAATTCAGCGGTTAATTGCTTAACTATTAAATCCTGATTATTTTTCCATGTTCTTTTTTGACTGCGCTTGAGTTTAAATTCATTAACGGGAATTCGTACAGGAATACATTCTGAGCATTCTGAGCAATAAGGTTGATAAAGATGTTCGCCACTACGTCTGAAACCATTAGCAACCAGTGTAGAGTAAAGCGCTTTATTTTTTGGAAAAACAGGATCTGCAAAAAGGCTGGTGGCTTCTCTGTTATCCAGATAATTACACGAGTGCGAAGGAGTAATAAAAAATTGGAGTTTTTGTGATTGGCCATCCATTATGTTGATGGCTCAATTAAGTTAAAGGATGTTTTATCATTGTTGCAATAATTATCCAGAATTTGAATAAATAATTCTCTTTGAATTGGTTTTGCCCCAAGTGACTGTAAATGAGCAGAATGAACCTGACAGTCAATTATTCTAAAGTCCATTTTCTCAAGTTGTTGTGCGAGGTGAAGTAAAGCTATTTTTGAGGCATTTGATTCCCGGCTGTACATGGATTCACCAAAAAACACCTTGCCCATAGCGAGACCATATAAACCGCCAACTAGTCTTCCATCTTTCCAACATTCAACCGAGTGCGCGTAGCCCTGTTTAAATAAATTGAGATAAGCAAGTTTCATATCATTTGTTATCCAGGTGTCATTAATTCCTTTTCTGGCAGCAGCGCAGCCGTCAAGAATTTCAGTAAAGACGGTATTGTATGTGATTTCATATTTATTTTGACGAAGATGTTTGGCAAGACTTCGAGATACTTTAATTTCATTTGGTAGCAAAATACACCTGGGATCCGGAGACCACCACATTATAGGTTGGCCTTCATTAAACCAGGGAAAAATTCCATTTTTATAAGCATTTAGTAATCGTTCTTCAGATAAGTCTCCGCCAATGGCAAGCAAACCATCGGGGTCCCGTAATGCTTTATTGGCAATAGGAAAATCTGTTGCCAATAGATTGTCTTTAACCCAATAGAGTTTGTTAGACGAAAGATTGTCGTTGCCGGAAGTCATTGTGACTTATAAGGTAAGTGTGTTTTTAATGCTTCAATATATTCTTGCATGGCATAAGATTCTCTTTCCAAATAATTCGCAATAGCATTTCGAAAATCATCTTCCTGAATCCAGTGAGCAGAAGGCATGGCGACAGGGTGAAAGCCTCGGGCTAATTTATGTTCACCTTGAACACCAGCGTCCAGTCGTTTCAATCCTTTTTCAATCGTATGTTCTATAGTCTGATAGTAGCACAATTCAAAATGTAAAAAGGGCAGGTACTGACTGCATCCCCAATGGCGCCCATAGAGGCACTCCTTATCGTTCATGGCAAAAGCCCCTGCGATAGTTTCATCGTTTTGTTTGGCCAGAATAAGCAGCGTTTGTTCAGGTAATTCCTTGCCGAGGGACTGAAAAAAATCCAGTGTCAGTCGCGGCTCACCCCATTTTTTATAAAATGTTGATGCATAAAAATGATGAAATTTCTGCCATTGTTCCAAAGTAATTTCATTTCCGGATAAACGTTCAATCTCAATTCCTGATTTTTTAATTGCACGACGTTCTTTTAATATATTTTTACGTTTTTTTGAAGATAATGAATCTGTGAAATCCTGAAAATCACGATAATTATTATTAAACCAATGATATTGACAGGTAATTCGTTTTAAACCGTTGTTGTTAATCAATACGTCAATATCTTCTACGTTTGGAAAAAGAAAATGTAATGAAGAAAAATCATTTTCTTGCATTAGCGATACAGCAGCTTCTAATAATATTTTTTTAATAGTTGCGCTGTCATATGATTTATTAACCAGTAATCTTGAACCGGAAGCAGGGGTGAATGGAATCGCAGAAACGAGCTTGGGATAATAGTTTTTCCCAGCTTGTTGGTAAGCATCAGCCCATGTCCAGTCAAAAACAAATTCGCCGTATGAATCCTGTTTGACATACAAGGGAAGAACACCAATTAGTTCATCGTTATCTTCAATAACAATATGAGATGGCTGCCAATTTTGTTTTTTTAGACAGTTATGCTTCTCAAGTCCGGATAAAAAAGTGTAAGAAAGAAACGGATTGTCTGAATAATCCAGTGCTTGCCATTTTTTTGAGGAAATTGTTTGGAGGTCGCTGACGACTCGCCAATCAAACATTGTTCAAAAAATTACGGGATGATCGAAATGTTAGAGCCAAGAGCACTTAATGTGGCTCTTTTTGAACCGCTCAGTGAGAAATTTGTTTCCTTATAACTTCCGTTTTCAAGCATAAAGAGAAATGTGATGGTGCTGCCATTCATTAAGGCATTGAGTTTTGCAGAAGTTACTTCTTCATTTGTAACGTAGCCCAATATAAATTCACTCCAGGCCATATCCGTTAAACAGGGCGCATCATTGACAGAACGGTTGTCGAGTAATCTAGAATCGATTTTATAAGTGGGGCAAGACCGTTTTGCAAACATATCGAGTGCCGTGTTTAAACTAAAACGTGATCTTATTGCGCCAACACTGTCCTTGTAAATTTCAAGACTGTAGCCATCCTTATTCTCAGTGTAGGCAACCTGAGTTTCAGTGTTATTATTAGTATCAGTATGAGTAATTACAGTCCATTCTGCCTGCACCAGAACTGGGCAGAAGATTAAAATTAAACTAATTTTTTGAGCCAAATTCATCAATTATTACTCACTCGACTGATTAATTTTTATTCGCTGCAAAAATATTCCATACTAAATAGATATTGCCAATTAAAGTTTTGTATACAATATATTGTCTAAATTAACAATTTTTCACAAAAAAATGAAGCGAAGAACATTTATTTCAGGCATTTTAACGACATTGCTGCTGTCATTTCAGTCACGACTCAAAGCAGCTGAGGTGGTAAATATGATCCAAAATTCGAATAAAACAGGATTAATCAGTGATCCCGTCTTCTTGCAGCATCACATTGCACCGGGTCATCCCGAAACCCCCGACAGAGTGACGTTTATTCAAAATGCGCTGCAAGAATCGGGAATATTACAACAAATATCACAGATTGCTTTGAAATCAGATGATGTCGAACAATGGATAAAAATACTTCATACCGATGCACACCTTGAATCAATAAAAAAATACTTGCCTGTTGCACATCATGTTGCTGAAGCAAGCATAAAAGGCTGTCTCGCTGCCGTTGATCAAGTGGCAAAAAAGAAGGTGAACAATGCTTTTTGTCTTACTCGACCACCGGGACATCATGCATTAAACACAGGTAGAGAAGAGGGTTTTTGTTATTACAACACCATTGCCATTGCCGCACGCTATGCACAAAAAGAACATGGATTCAAAAAAATATTGATTGTTGATTGGGATTACCATCATGGCAATGCAACAGAAGCGATGTTCTACGATGATTCGAGTGTTCTGTTTTTCTCAACACATAATCAATTCGATTATCCAGGTACAGGTGATCCGGCAAAGAAAGGTAGTGGAGAAGGCTTGGGCTATAACATTAATGTGCATCTTCCCTGTGGTACAGATGACGAAAAAATGATTAATGCGTATAAAAATATCTTATTACCTGCCGCAGAAAAATTTGAGCCGGATATGATATTAATTTCTGCTGGTTTTGATAGTCGTGAACATGACTTACTTGGTTGTTTTGATGTGACAGATGCCGCTTATATCACTATAACAAAGATGCTAATGCAGATAGCGGAACAATACTGTGATGGTCGTATAGTGTCACTGCTGGAGGGAGGCTATTATCTTCAGGGAATTGCCAGTGCAGTGACTGCACATATGAAAACTTTATTAGGTGAATAATAATCATTTTACAGGCTTATAATCTATTGCGCCTTTTCTTCAAGTTTGTTAATGGTAGCTGTAGCAATCTCAATAATTTTATTTTTTAGATGATGTGTTCCTATGATAGGCAATATAAAAAAATCGGGAGTCATTTCTGTATCGAGTATTAATTGCGTTACATCTTTTTTTGTATCTGATTTATTTTTCTTAATTGTCCAGCGGGTCCAGCCTTCTTTGAAATCACTTATTTTCGGGATGATACGTCCATAGACAATATCATTGCCCTGACGTTGAAAGACTTGGACATGCCTGATTTTGTAACAGATAAACAACACGCATGCATGAGTAAGCATACTTACTGTTGAGCGCTCATTCTCTGATACAGAAACAACATCACTTTCTTCCAAATAGGGATTAATTGATGTTAGATTTCCATAATTGGTGATAATTTGTTTCACCCTGTTAGTATTTGCTTTTACTTGAGCTTCTATATGCAAAATATAACGTTCTCCCTTTTTTTCTATACTAATGTCAGTGAGTATTGCTGCAAAAGAAAGAGGTGAAAATAAACAAAATAAAATAAATGTTGTTTGTAAGTAATACTTCATATATCAAATAATCATTCGTTAGTAATAATATCAAAGTATTTTTCAAATAGTCGTGCATCATCAAAATGACGGCGACCGACAAAGGCAGTAGCATGATGTCCCCATTGTCGCATAGCGCCAGGGTTTGGAATACCCATAGGCCAAAACAGATAACGTTCTCCCCGTATACTGTGATTTATGATTCCATCCTCACCATACAGGCTTCGGTACTCACCATTACTTAATTTCAGCGATCTTAAGCTTTTGCTATCAGTAGAATGATAATGTACAGCATTATTTGAAATAGCATTATTGAAATAAATGCGTTCAATATAATGAGTACCATGTGCTATACGTATGACAGGCCTATCTATTGAAGGAACAGATAAAGTTTGTGGTATATAAACAGGCTCATCTAGTGAAGGTTCTTGAGGTATTATTTTTGCGTATTGCGTAGGAAAAAACAGATGATAACAGCCGCAATTATGGATGCTGTCAAACAATAAGGGTTTGCCATCAGGTAATAAGGTAACGCGCCATGTGATTCCATCTAGCTGGCCTCCAAGCATATCGAAAGTTGATGTTTTAGGTCTGGATGGAAACCATATTGTATAGTTTAACTGCAATAAAACTTGATCAGAGATACGAGTATATGACAATTGTTGATAGACTTTTGCCAAATCAGTATTAATTTCAGGTTCTTTGTTCTTGTTCCATTTCACTGTTCCAATTCGGTCATCATTAGTTACCGTATCTATTTCAAAAATAGGCGAGAAACTATCAAAAAGTTTTTGTTTGTTACTTGCTGAAGGTTCAGGAATCCCAAGTAAATTTTGAGACGATTCTTTTATAATGCGAGAAATATCATGTGACGAAAGAGGCAAGTTTTTTGATGGTGGCGTATAACGAAGTAACTCGCCATTTACAGTTAAGGATTCAAGTTTTTTTGCATAAATATTATTTGTATCTTTATGCCATGAATTAATTCCCGAGCGGAATGCCAATGCTGTAAGCGGATAAAGCCCGATTACACGTTGCCATGTTTTATATTCATCAGGTACTTTAGTAATTGTTTTAAGATAATGGCGCTCATTATCTTCATTAAAATCAGTGGCTCGTAATAAATCTGCACAATAACGTATTGTTTCATTTAAATTCATATTTGAAACAGATAGTTCACTGGCTTGCAGTGAAAGCATTTCTCTATTTATGTTAGATAAATTACTCAATTCAATTTGCCAACCTTCCATAGCAAGGTTTTCCATATGCTTAATCCATGTGTCGAATGATGCGGTATCCATTTGTTCATTGCGAAAATCAGATAGAAAACGATTTACACGCAAGTAAGGGTAGCCTGTTACACGAGTAGCCTCGCTATCGGTGACTCCATCTGTTGAAACTGTTTTATCTATATTAGTAAAAAAAACTACGCAGAGTTGGCTTTCTCTATCTGGATATTTTTCAGATGATTGCTGGGTTAATGTGGTGCAGGCATTTAATAATAAGACAAAATGTAAAATCAGGAATAGTTTGAATTTCATAATAAGCCCTAATATTTATTAACATTAAGACTACGTTCTTGAGAAACAGTTCTCAAGTCATTAAAGGAAATCAGAAGAGAATTGGAAAGCTTGATTGTTAATCAATGAATGCGATTATTCTGTGTCGCCTGATTTAGTATAGACAGGAAAAGGCATTACATTCGAAGAATTACCAGAAGCCTCAGTAATTTTTGCGGTACCTTCTTTTGTGACTTCATCAATGCGAATGATAGAGTGCATTGGAATATATGTACGCTCAACGCCTTCAAATTCATTTTTTAGCTTTTCTTCAGTCGGATCGACAACAACTGATGTTTTTTCGCCAAATATCAGTTTTTCAACTTCAATAAAACCAAACATGATGCCGTGATCAACATTCTGGGCGTAGATTTCAAAGACCTCGCCTTGATTATGAAAAATGACTTTAAAAATTTGTTTATCTGACATATCAGTTACTTGGAGTCCTTTAATGTTAGTCGCTGCAAAAAAGCCGCGAATAATAGCACAGTTGGCATTAACCGCTACATTTTATATTCCAGTGCTCCTCCTGGTCCTAAAGGCAGCCCTGTTGCTACCCATATTATTAATAACAATAACCACACTGCTAAAAAGGTGAGGGTATAGGGTAACATCATTGCAACAACTGTACCGAGACCTGAGCCACGCACGTATTTTTTCACTTCCATCAAGATAATAATCATATAGGGATTCATCGGCGTAATGACATTACTGACAGAATCACCAACGCGATAAGCCGCCTGAGTTAGTTCAGGGCTGATTCCTACTTGCATCAGCATAGGTACAAAAACCGGGGCAAAGAAGGCATATTTTGCAGAAGCAGAGCCAATAACAAGATTGATGACAACCGCCATAAGTACAAAACTACTCAACAAAAAGGCATCGTGTACCATTAAATCTCGTAAAAATTGCCCTCCAGCAATTGCTAACATCTGTCCCAGTCCCGATTGATTGAAGGCAGCAATAAACTGAGCAGCAAAAAATGCAAGAACGATGTAGGGACCTAATCTGCTCATCACTTCACCCAGCATAATTGCCACATCTCGGTCACTTTTAATCTTGCCAACCAGACCTCCGTAGAGAAGACCGGGGATGAAAAAGATGATGAATAAAAGAGGAACAGTGACTTCGATCCAGCGATCAAAACGTTTACCGGTTCCAAATAAAGGCCCACTAGCTACAGTAATAGCAAAATAAAAAACAATGAGTAAAACGAAAATTGACAGTATTGAATAAAGTAAAGCTCGTTTTTCAGAATGAACTAACTCAACATAGCCATCATTTAAATTTTGATTAGCGACACCTTCTATAGAAGGCTCGACAAAACGTTCGGTAACAAACCAGCCAGTCAAGGTTAAGACAATGGTAGAGCCTATCATGAACCACCAGTTACCAGTTACAGCAACCTGGTAAGTTGGATCAATGATTTGTGCGCCTGCTTGTGTAAAGCCAGCCAATAAAGGATCAAGTGCGGTGATAAATAAATTTGCACTAAATCCTGCTGAGACACCAGCGAAAGCAACAGCAATTCCTGTTAATGGTGAGCGACCAGCGGCGATATAAAGTGCTGCTGCTATGGGAATTAAAACAACATAACCTGCATCGAGAGCAATGGATGAAAGAATACCTAGCAACATTGTTGCCGGGGTTAATAAACGGGTGTGAACATGCGTAATTGAAAACTGCAACAGAGCAGGGAGAAAACCCGTTTTTTCAGCAAGACCAATACCTAACATGCCAACCAGAACAATGCCCAAAGGTGGGAAGCTAATAAAATTATTTACCATTGTTGATAACAGCCACCATGTTCCGTCTGAAGAAATTAAATTGAATGCTCCAGTAGTATTTCCTTTCGGATCAATAACCGTCCAACCAAGCGAGGAAATGATTGCAGATAATATAAAGACGATGATTGTTCCAATGACAAATAGCGTTGCTGGATCAGGTAATTTATTCCCGCTTTTCTCGATAAGAGTTAGAAATTTCATTTATTCAGTATATTCGTTATGAAATGATCTATTCCATTAATATATTTATCGCCACTTGTAATAAAGCCGTCATTATGACCGCCGCTGATATCCAGAAATGTTTTTGGTTTATTAGCTGCTTTAAATAGTTGTTGTCCATGTTCGTAGGGAATAATTTCATCGTTAGGGCTATGAATAATAAGTACAGGCGAGTTTATTTTCGACATTCTATTTTTTGACGGATACTTTATCCGCGCTAACAAACTGGTTGGCAGATAAGGATAATAATGTTTTCCGATATCGGCAATCGAAGTGAAACCTGATTCTACGATTAACGCGGCAGAAGAATATTTTTCTGCTAGCCAGATAGCGACTGCGCCACCTAGCGAGCGACCAAAAATAATAATTTTATCAGGACTGATATTTTTATTATTAGTTAAGTATGTCCATGCTGTTTCTGCATCAATATAAGTGCCATGTTCTGAAGGAGTGCCAGAACTTTTCCCATAACCACGATAATCAATAATTAATATAGACAAGCCTAACTTGTAAAATAGTTCGATACTATCCAGTCGGTGAGAAATGTTTCCGGCATTGCCATGAAAAAATAATAATGTTGCCCGGGCATTAGGGTTCGGTATCCACCATGTATTTAATTCAACGCCATCACTTGTAGTTAGCGTTAGTTCTTCATAATCAAGAGAAATAAGTTTAGGTGTTGCTTCAACTTCTTTATGCGGAAAGTAAATTAGCTTTGGTTGATAGAAGTAAATTAATAAAGAAAGTAAAACCCATGTAGTAACAAGTATAAAAATAAGCGATTGTAGCATTCGTTTTAATATGGCGTTCACGGATTACAGTAATTCAGACAATGAATATTGATTTTCTTTACTGTATATCAAGAACGATTTTTCCAGAAGTATGACCGTCTTCTATTTGGTGATGTGCTTTTGCGGCTTCTTCTAAAGGCATAATTTCACTAACATGGACAGACAATTTTTCATCATCAATAAGCTTGGCGCATTGTTCTAATATTTCTGTTTGATGTATCTGCGCTTCTTTTAGGTCGAATAATAGTGGCGATAGCATGACCTCCATACTGAAGCGAATATTTCGAAACCTCGCTACTGACCAATCAACTGTATTATCGGGTTGTAATAAGCTGACTATTTCACCGTAGTGACGAATGGCAGGAAACATTTCTTGTATCGCAGCGCCGCCGACATTATCCATAGCGACATCAACGCCTTTATTATCTGTCCATTGCATAATAGCTTCTACGACATCCTGATTTTTGTAGTTAATAATAAAATCAGCACCCAGTTCTTTAACAAAAAGAGCTTTTTCATTATTACTAACGGTCGTGCAGACTTTTGCGCCTACATGTTTAGCCAGTTGGATAGCAACATGACCAACGCCGCCCGCGCCAGCATTGATAAATACGGTTTGATCTTTTTCAAGATGGCAACGTTCAAACAATGCTTCCCACGCGGTTAATAAAACTAAAGGTGCGGATGCTGCTTGTATGAAATCAACCGTTTTTGGTTTAAGCGCAACAAAGCGTTCATCAAGTACTTTATATTCACTGTAATTACCCGGTATATCGCCTACGCCGCCATGAAAGAAATAGACCTCATCACCTTGTTTGAATCTCGTTACATCTGAACCGCAGGCTTCGACAGTACCTGCGCCATCACAACCTAATACCGCAGGAAAAACATTTAACGGCACAAGACCTGACCGGACTTTGGTGTCGATTGGATTAACACCCGCTGCTTTTAAGCGGATTTTGATCTCTGTTGGGTTTTCAATAACAGGTTCATCACGTTCAACAAATTCAAAAAGTTCCGGTTCACCATGTTTTGGTAGTTGAATGGTTTTCATTTTATTTTAGATTATCAAGATAAGTTTCTACATCTAACGCTGCCATACAGCCACTACCTGCTGAAGTGATGGCTTGACGATAGACATGATCGGCAACATCACCTGCAGCAAAAACACCAGGAATACTAGTAGATGTTGCAGCGCCTTCGATACCGCTTTTAATGATGATATAACCGTTATTCATATCCAATTGACCATCAAAAATTTGTGTGTTTGGTTTATGTCCAATGGCAATAAACACGCCTTTTAAATCAATGTCTTTTGTTTCATCATTTTTAGTACTTTTGATACGCATACCGGTAACACCACCATCATCACCCAAAACTTCATCAAGGGTATGATCCCATTCGATGGTTACATTGCTATTTTTTTCTTTTTCAAAAAGACGATCTGCCAGTATTTTTTCTGAACGAAATTGATCTCTGCGGTGTACCACAGTGACACTATTGACGATATTTGATAAATACAATGCTTCTTCAACAGCCGTGTTACCACCACCAATAACGGCAACATCTGCTCCACGATAGAAGAAACCATCACAGGTCGCACAAGCGGAGACACCACGCCCCTGAAATGCTTCTTCTGAAGGCAAACCCAGATATTGAGCCGAGGCTCCAGTTGCGATAATCAGAGCATCGCAAGTATAAGTACCGCTATCGCCACTGAGTTTAAAAGGGCGTTCTGATAGTTCTGCGGTATGGATATGATCAAATATAATTTCAGTATCAAAACGTTCAACATGTTTTAGCATTCGGTTCATTAAATCCGGGCCTTGCAAACCTTCGACATCACCAGGCCAATTATCGACGTCTGTTGTGGTCGTTAATTGACCACCTTGTTCAATTCCGGTGATTAATACAGGGGAAAGATTGGCACGCGCTGCGTATAATGCTGCTGTGTATCCAGCAGGGCCAGAACCAAGAATTAGTAGTTTTGAATGGCGTGTTTCGCTCATGAATGACTGCTCCAAAAGATTTGACTGGCATAATTAAATTTGGGCTATGGTACGTGATACCTCTGGTAGTTGGAAATAGTGTGTTCAGAGTGTAATCTTTTTTATTCATGGCACAGCTTGCTTGTTCCAGACGCAAGCTAAGTACCTGCGTCCATGCAGGCAAGGCGCGACGAAGCCGCATGGCAGTTCCTTGCTAAGAGGAGCACCAACAGTAGGCGCTTTAGGCGACGCTGCCATGGATGAAAAAGGGTGTGCTATGAATGTGCTATTTCTAACTACCAGAGGTATATAGCAGTATGATCAGAAAAAACCTTCAAAGCTAAAAAAAACTGATTTTATTGTTTCAATATTTCCTTTATAAACATATAATTACAGATAAATTTTACTAAAATGAATTAATGTGAGCCAAGCATCCCGTAACAAACAAAAAGATAGCAAACCTATCTCTGGACATGTGATTACAAATCTCAGAGAAGTATTGGTATTTGCGTCTTTAATTGTGGCTATTTATCTTTTCCTGGCACTGATTACTTATCACCCCGATGATCCCGGCTGGTCTCATTCTGTAACGGCAACTGACATTAATAACAGTGCCGGTGCTATTGGTGCATGGATAGCCGATATTATGCTCTATGTCTTTGGCTATTTTGGATATGTTATTCCATTAATGTTTCTGGTAAGTGGCTGGCGTTGGTTCCAATTGCGTCGCAAAAAAGAACCTTTTAATCAATTAATCTTCTCTGTTCGGGGCATTGGTATTTTATTCGGCTTAATTGGGGGTTGTGGTATTGCCTGGATGCACTTTTTTGCAGGAAGCGCGTTACCACATGTTGTACGTGGTGCTGACGGTAGTGGAGCTGGCGGAATATTAGGTGATGCGATAGGTTCCATTTTATTAAATGCAACAGGAGATATCGGTAGCACACTGCTGATGTTATCAATGCTGCTTATCGGTTTAACGCTCTATACCGGTTTATCATGGCTATCATTAATGGATGCAACAGGTAAGTTTACCTTAAATACAATTGCGAATTTTCGTAATAAAGCATCATCATTTAAAGATGATGCAGAAGGGCGTCGTGCTAAAAAGGATAGAGAACATTTATTCAAACAAGAGCAGGAAGTAGTAGAACAGCGTATTCCACCAAAGATCCAAGAGGCTATTCCTGAGATAAAAACAAGTATTCGTGCAATAAAAGAAAAACAGGAAAATTTATTTGAGCCAGACATGGAAACTGCGCTACCGCCACTGAGCTTGTTGGATGATCCTATCCCCTCTAAAGGACAGTATTCAAATGAGGCATTAGAAGCCATTTCCAGACAGGTGGAAATAAAATTAAAAGATTTTGGTGTGACAGTCGAAGTTGTTGCTGTTCACCCTGGCCCTGTTATCACACGTTTTGAATTAGCGCCCGCTGCCGGAGTGAAGGGAAGTCGGATCATAAATCTGGCAAAAGATTTAGCACGTTCATTAGCCGTCATCAGTGTTCGTGTTGTCGATGTGATTCCGGGCAAACCTTATATCGGACTGGAAATACCAAATGAAAATCGTGAACTTGTTAGTTTAGTCGAAATTATAAATACGACGGAATATGAAGCAATTAAATCACCTATGGCAATTGCTCTTGGCAAAGATATTAGTGGTAGTCCTATTGTTACTGATCTGGGAAAAATGCCGCACTTATTAGTGGCAGGAACAACTGGCTCAGGTAAATCAGTCGCATTAAATGCGATGATTTTAAGTTTGCTTTATAAATCCACTGCATCAGAAGTGCGAATGATTATGATTGATCCAAAGATGCTTGAGTTATCCGTATACGAAGGTATACCAAATTTGCTGGCACCTGTAGTAACAGATATGAAAGAAGCAGCAAACGCATTGCGCTGGTGTGTTGCTGAAATGGAGAGACGGTATAAGTTGATGTCGGCATTGGGCGTAAGAAATATTACCGGATATAACAAAAAAGTAGCTGATGCCATTGCTAGCGGCAACCCTATAATTGACCCGCTTTATAAGCCAATAAGTGAAGACGAGGAACCACGTTATTTAGAAAAATTACCTTTTATTGTCGTTATTATTGATGAGTTGGCCGACATGATGATGACGGTCGGTAAGAAAGTAGAGGAATTAATTGCTCGATTAGCTCAGAAGGCAAGGGCAGCAGGCGTGCATCTGGTATTAGCAACACAACGTCCATCTGTTGATGTTATTACCGGTTTAATTAAAGCGAATGTGCCGAGTCGAATTGCATTTCAGGTTTCTTCTAAAATTGATTCACGCACCATACTTGATCAAATGGGTGCAGAACAATTATTAGGTCATGGTGATATGTTATATCTTCCCGGTGGAACAAGTATTCCTGAACGAGTTCACGGTGCATTTGTCTCAGATGAAGAGGTTCATAAAGTTGTTGCAGATTTGAAATCAAGAGGTGGCCCTGAATATATTGAAGAGATATTAAGCGGTCCAGCAGAAGGTGGTGCTGATGCAATCCCCGGACTTGATACTCCTCAAGATGAAATGGATCCACTTTATGATGAAGCGGTACGAATCGTAACGGAAACACGTAAAGCCTCAATTTCTTATATCCAGCGAAGATTAAGAGTAGGCTATAACCGTGCAGCCAGATTAGTTGAAGAAATGGAACGCAGTGGTTTAGTTAGCCCGCTAGGCTCAAATGGTAGTCGTGAAGTATTAGCCGGTCCTCCACCTGAAGATTAGTAGTGAAACGTTAAGAGTGAAAAGTGAAATGTTTATAAATAAATATAATCAAGCTAATGTTGTCAGAAGGTTGTTAATGGCTTTCTTTCTTACAATTCACTTTTCACTCATCACCTTTCACGTACAGGCTACTGAAGAACCCAATAATCCTTTGCAACGGTTTCTTGAAAACTTTAAATCACTTGAAGCAAGTTTTGTTCAAAGTTTAATTAATGAAAAAGGGGAAGAACTCGAAAGAACGGAGGGTATTCTCTATTTGCAGCAACCGGGTAAGTTTCATTGGATCTACACTACCCCCTACACACAAAAAATAATTTCTGATGGTGATGCATTGTGGATTTTCGATGAAGATCTAGAACAACTCACTATTAGAGAAATGGGTGAAGCAATAAACCAAACTCCTGCTGGTGTAATTTTAGGCAACTCTAATATTACGGAACATTTTATTCAGGTTGATCTTGGTAAAATTGAAGGCTTTGACTGGATAGAATTAACGCCTAGAGATATTGAAGCTCAGTATGACAATATACGTTTTGGTTTTGACGATAATAAGTTAGGTATGATGATTATTGCCGATAGTCTGGGACAAATAACGCGGATTGATTTTAGCGATGTCAAAACAAATCTTGAACTTGATTCAACTCTGTTCAGTTTTGTTATTCCTGATGATGTTGATGTTATAGATGAAAGGCAACAATGATGACTGAGCAAACTTACAAGCCAGAGCTGACTAAACGTATATACGAAGAACAAATCAGCCTATTGTATACAGGTTCTATATATCGTCCTGCATTACATGTTATCTCGTTGGTTTTATTTTTATTCTGTATTATTAAACACGTTAATATTTTCCATGCTTATACATGGGGGCTTATATTAATTGGTATAAATACATTTCGTTTTGTCGATACTTATAAAACGCAAAAGATTATAAAAGAAATAGATGATTTCCATACAATACACAAACGTTATGCCTTATGTGCAGGCTTATTAGGAGCGACATATGGTTTCGGTCTGGTTTTCTTTTTCGATCAACTCCCATTTTTAAACCAGTTGTTCATAATGACACTTATAGCTGTAATGACTCCTTCTGGTCTTGTTTCATTTGCTTCAGACAAATTGACATTTAATATGTATTCATACCCTTTAGTTTTGCCGGTTATTATCAAATTATTTTCGGAAGGTCATGCTCAGTACTTTAATCTTGGTATATGCGCAATAATATTTTTCTTTGTTGGAAGAATGTTGTTTTTATGGAATTACAACGTAATTACTGATGCAATCAAACTTAAATTGGAAAACAGTCAGCTCTTAAACTCTTTACAAGAAACCAATGCGCGCTTAATAGAGCTTGCAGTAATTGATGAGCTAACCCAAATCGCTAATCGAAGAAGTCTGGATGAAAATCTTGAAAAAGAATGGTTACGCGCTAGCCGTTTGCATACACCAATATCAATGTTAATGATTGATATTGATCACTTTAAACAATATAACGACGAATTTGGTCATGTGAAAGGAGACGAATGCTTAAGATTCCTCGCCGATTTCCTAAAAAATAATTTGAACCGTCCTGGTGATTTTGTTGCTCGTTATGGTGGAGAAGAATTTACTATTATCATGCCCGATACCAATATTAATGGCGCTATAACGTATGCTGAAAAAGTCCATTCTGGCGTAAGAGAATTAAATATTCCGAATCCAGGATCAAAAGTAAGTAAGTATCTTACTATCAGTATAGGTATTGCCTCTGTGATTCCCGGGAATAGTGAAACTTACATGGATCTAATCTATACGAGTGACAAGGCTTTATATAAAGCAAAGAATGATGGTCGAAATATCATCAGGACAAGTGATGCACTAGAAAAAAATCCAAAACCAAAGCTTGTTGTTTAAATGTTTGCTCTCGTTTACCTGATTCGAACAAGTGCTTTACTAAACTATAAAACTAGATTTCCGCTGGTTCATGACGAACGACACTGATTATCGCCCGCTTGCTGATCGTATGCGCCCAACAACGATCGCTGCCTATTCTGGACAAGAACATATACTGGGTAACGATAAACCGTTAAGACTTGCAATCGAACAAGGAAAATTACATTCGATGGTTTTTTGGGGGCCGCCAGGCACAGGTAAGACGACATTGGCGAGATTAATAACCAAATCTTGTGATGCACAATTTTTATCAGTTTCAGCCGTATTAAGTGGTGTAAAAGATATACGCGCAGCGATAGAACAAGCTAAACAATATAGAGCGGTTTATGACAAAGATACTGTATTGTTTGTAGATGAAGTACACCGCTTTAATAAATCACAACAAGATGCTTTTTTGCCTTATGTAGAAGATGGAACAATTACCTTTATTGGTGCAACTACAGAGAACCCTTCTTTTGAATTAAATAATGCATTGTTATCTCGAGTCAGAGTCTATGTATTAAAATCACTTAAACCGGAAGATATAAAAATTATTCTTCAGCAAGCACTTGATGATAAAATTAACGGCTTTGGAGAGAAAAATTTAAAACTTGATGATAGCGCATTAAAAAAATTATCTGATGTTGCCGATGGAGATGCACGTCGCGCACTTAATTTATTTGAAATTGCTTCTGACCTGGCAGAAGATGGCGTTATAACAGAACATTTATTAGATGAAGTATTAGTTGATGGTTCGCTTAGGCGTTTTGATAAAGGTGGTGAGGCTTTTTATGATCAAATCTCTGCCTTACATAAATCAGTTAGAGGCTCAAACCCGGATGCGGCATTATACTGGTTTGTTCGAATGATTGATGGCGGTGTCGATCCATTTTATGTTGCACGTCGTGTTGTTCGTATGGCATCTGAAGATATTGGTAATGCCGACCCTAGAGGATTACGACTGGCACTAGATGCATGGGAAACACAGGAGCGTCTTGGCTCACCTGAAGGTGAACTGGCAATAGCGCAGACTATCGTTTATCTTGCTTGTGCTGCTAAGAGTAATGCAGTTTATTCAGCTTATAATACGGCTATGCAAGACGCGAGACAGTCAGGTTCACAAGAAGTGCCGCTGCATTTACGTAATGCGCCTACAAAACTAATGAAGTCGATGGATTATGGTAAAGATTATCGTTATGCGCATAATGAAACGGAAGCTTATGCCGCAGGTGAAAATTACTTCCCTGAAGAAATGGATCCCAGAGAATATTATCATCCAGTAGATCGGGGCTTGGAAATAAAGATTTCTGAAAAACTGTCTATGTTAAGAGAGCAGGATAAAGAAGCAAGAAAGAAAAAAATATGATGCAACTACTATCTATCGCAATTGGAGGTGCTATTGGCGCTCTGTGCCGCTATGGCATGTCTAATGGGGTTTATGCCTTACTGGGACGGGGGTTTCCTTATGGCACATTAGCGGTAAATATACTCGGTTCAATCATTATGGGTACTGCCTATGTCATGCTGATAGAACGAATGGATGTTAGTCCTGAATTACGCGCAGGAATAACGATAGGCTTGCTTGGTGCATTTACGACCTTTTCAACGTTTTCAATTGAAACATTAAATTTACTTGAGTCGGGTGACCTATTAAAGGCGTCATTAAATATCGTGCTCAGTGTGACACTCTGTATTACAGGTTGTTGGTTGGGGATGATTGTGGGGAGAAATATATGAAAGAGACTGAAGTTACTATCGTCAGGATATATTTGCATGAGGCCAAGGCAAATATTCATGGGCTTCTGGAATACTTGCATGATGAAAGTAAGGTGCAGGGGGTAACAGTATTTCGTGGCATCATAGGATTTGGCAGCTCAGGAGAGGTGCATTCATCAACCTTGATAGATATGTCATTAGACTTGCCTATTACGATTGAATTTTTTGACAAACCTGAAAAGGTTGCTCAAATTATCAAATATTTAAATACGATTATCAAACCAGGACATATAGTTTACTGGTCTGCAAAGATTAATATGTAAAAGGAAATTAATTAGTAATGTTAGATCCACACAGTTTACGTAATGATATCGATAGTGTTGCTGCTGCTTTAAGTAAGCGCAATATGACGTTAGATACAGGCGTGATTCAGGCGCTTGAAGAAAAACGCAAAGCGATCCAGGTTAAGACGGAAGAGTTGCAATCATTACGTAATTCAAAATCAAAAGAAATAGGCCAGCTAAAATCAAAAGGCGAAGATGCTCAGGCTGTAATGGATGAAGTTGCAACAATTAAACAGCAACTCGAAGAAAGCGCAACTGAGCTTGATGAAGTGCTGGCAAAACTAAATGAAATTCTTATTGGTATTCCTAATATTCCACATGAATCCGTGCCAAGTGGTAAAACAGAAGATGATAATGAAGAAGTACGTTTGTGGGGTGAACCAAAGAACTTTGATTTTGAAGTTAAAGACCATGTCGATCTTGGTGAATCATTAGGCATGATTGACTTTGAAACAGGAACTAAAATTGCCAGTTCACGTTTTGTTGTCATGCATGCTGGTATAGCACGTTTACATCGTGCCTTGATTCAATTCATGTTAGATACGCATGGCACTGAGCATGGGTATCAAGAAATAAACGTTCCTTACTTAGTTAATACTGACAGTTGTTTTGGAACTGGGCAATTACCAAAGTTTGAAGAAGATTTGTTCAAAATACCTCGTAGTGTTGAGTCAGAAGTATTAGCTAATACTATTGTAGATATTCAACCTGAAAATTATCTCTACTTAATACCAACAGCTGAAGTGCCAGTTACTAATACAGCGCGCGATCAAATTTTAGATGAGAGTGAATTGCCAAAAAAATATATTTGCCATTCGCCTTGTTTTAGAAGTGAAGCAGGATCGTATGGTAAAGACACACGCGGTATGATTCGACAACATCAATTTGAAAAAGTTGAAATGGTACAGTTAGTTAAACCAGAAACGTCTTATGATGTTCTCGAAGAGTTACTTGGCCATGCGGAAGCGATATTACAAAAATTAAATTTACCTTATCGGGTGGTTAACTTATGCGGTGGCGATTTAGGCTTCTCTGCTGCAAAGACCTATGACATAGAAGTCTGGTTGCCCGGACAAAATAAATACAGAGAAATTTCTTCTTGCAGTAATTTCGAAGCCTTCCAGGCAAGGCGCATGAAAGCCCGTTGGCGTAATCCTGAAACAAATAAGCCAGAATTGCTACATACCCTTAATGGGTCAGGTCTTGCTGTTGGTAGAACCTTAATTGCAGTAATGGAAAATTATCAGGACAAAGAAGGCAATATTGCTATTCCAGAAGTGTTACGACCTTACATGAATAATCAGTCGGTTATTTCTGCTTATTAATAACTATTTTTTAGTGATTAGCCATATAGCATGAACTACAGCAGGTAAATAAAGCAAAAAACATAACACGATATTAATTATTAAATCCTTGCCAGCACCTTTCTTTAAAAAGACAGCGACGGGTGCAAGTAAGATTGCGACGATGATTAGTACTATTTTATTATCCATTATATTTCCCCGGTTAAATTAAAATTGATTCTGTTATTTTATATATATATATATATATATAAATTTATCAAAAAAAAGCGCCCGAGTAGGGCGCTTATGTTTTTTATTTAAAAAGAAATATTATTACAATATTTCTTTCAATACTGCATCCAGACTTTCCTTGGCATCACCAAAATACATACGCGTATTTTCCAGGAAGAAAAGCGGGTTTTGTACGCCAGCATAACCAGTTGCCATGCCTCGTTTTAGAACGATGGTTGTTTTACCTTTCCAACATTCCATTACTGGCATGCCCGCGATAGGGCTATTGGGATCGGTTTGGGCAGATGGATTAACAATATCGTTTGCACCGATAATGATGGAAACATCAATATCAGGAAAATCATCATTAATCTCATCCATCTCGTAGACGACATCGTAAGGCACTTTTGCTTCTGCTAATAACACATTCATATGTCCTGGCATACGACCGGCAACGGGATGAATGCCAAAGCGAACGTTGATCTTCTTCTCACGTAATGTCTGGGTGATTTCATGCACAGTGTGTTGTGCTTGAGCCACTGCCATTCCGTAACCAGGAATAATCATCACTTCCTTGGCATCCATTAACAGACTGGCAACTTCATCAGTATTAATCGGCACGACTTCACCTTGATCGACAACTTCACCGTCACTGGATGAACCACCTGTGTCCGTACCAAAGCCACCAGCAATAACGGATATGAAATTTCGATTCATTGCGCGACACATGATGTAACTCAGAATAGCACCACTACTGCCTACCAATGCACCGGTTACTATTAATAAGTCATTCGAGAGCATGAAGCCGGTTGCTGATGCAGCCCAACCTGAATAGCTGTTTAACATCGAAACAACGACTGGCATGTCTGCACCACCAATCGCCATTACCATATGGATACCAAAGAGCAGGGCAATACCGGTCATGATCATTAATGGCAATGCAGGATCGCCACCAACAATATGTCCTTGATGGACAAAGTCATAACCAAAGTAGATCGCAGCAATGAGTAAGCCCAGATTTAACCAATGGCGAGCGGGTAACATTAATGGTGAACCACCGATCTTTCCGCTTAATTTGCAAAATGCAATGACGGAACCTGAAAACGTAATTGCACCGATGAGTACACCGACATAGATCTCGACTTCATGGATGGACTTTTCTATATCCGACTCAAAAGAAATGGTTTCATCCATAAAAGTGACATAACCCACCATGACGGCAGCCATACCAACCAAACTATGCAGGATGGCAACGAGTTCAGGCATTTGTGTCATTTCTACCTTTTTGGCGAGAATGAGACCAATCGTGCCACCCACCAACATGGCAATAATGATGAGATGGATATTACCGGTGACCCCTGGACCGAAGACTGTCGCTAAAATAGCGAGCGCCATGCCGACCATGCCGTAAACATTACCCTTACGTGCTGTTTCCTGATTACTTAAACCACCCAAGGTAAGGATGAATAAAATAATCGCCCCAATGTATGCTGCTGTTACTAAACCTTCTGACATGATAATCCCCTTATTTTCTGAACATATCTAACATGCGTTTGGTAACGGCAAAGCCACCGACGATGTTGATGCTGGTTATAAGGATGCCAAAGGTTGCAAGCCCAACTAACAACGTCCCCGACGAGGATACTTGTAGTAGAGCACCGATAACAATAATACTACTGACTGCATTCGTTACGCTCATTAGCGGCGTATGTAGTGAAGCGGATACATTCCAAATCACCATATAACCGACAAAACAAGCCAGGACGAACACAGTAAAGTGAGCCATGAACGATGTTGGAGCAACGGAACCAAGCCCTGCCAAAACAAGTGCACCAATAATTACAGGTATCATTTGTTTGATAAGAGATGGTTTTTTGGGCTCTTCAACCACGACAGGCGCAGGTGCTTCAGCAGGTTTCGCTGGAGCAGCTGAAAGTTTTGGTGCGGGTGGAGGCCAGGTAATTTCACCTGCCTTAACGACTGTTGCACCTCGAACTGCTTCATCTTCAAAATCAATGACCATTTCACCGTCTTTTTCAGGTGTCATATCAGTGAGTAGATGACGAAGATTTGTTGCGTAGAGTTGACTTGATTGATTCGGTAAACGACTTGGTAAATCACTGTAACCAATAATGGTAACGCCGTTATCTGTGACACTGAGTTCATGTGGCACGGTTAATTCACAGTTTCCACCTTGTTCGGCAGCCAAATCAACTATTACACTGCCATTTTTCATGGATTTGACCATGTCAGCAGTAATCAATTTAGGCGCCGGTCTACCCGGAATCAGGGCAGTGGTAACAATGATGTCGACTTCTTCTGCCTGTTCAGCAAATAAAGCCATTTCTGCAGCGATGAATTCATCGCTCATGGTTTTGGCATAACCACCTTCGCCACTACCATCTTCTTCAAATTCTAGTAACAGGAAGTCAGCACCCATACTTTCTACCTGTTCTTTCACTTCAGGACGGGTATCGAAAGAACGGACAATGGCACCAAGACTATTAGCAGCACCGATAGCAGCAAGTCCTGCGACACCCGCACCGATAACCAGTACTTTTGCAGGGGGTACTTTACCGGCAGCAGTAATCTGACCCGTAAAGAAACGTCCAAAATTATGTGATGCTTCAACAATGGCTCGATATCCTGCGATATTAGCCATCGAGCTAAGTGCATCCATTTTTTGAGCTCTTGATATACGTGGAACGCTGTCCATTGCCAAGACATTTACTTTCCTGGCAGCTAGCTTATTCATTAAATCTTCATTCTGGGCAGGCCAGAGAAAACTAATTAAAGTTTGACCTTCATGAAGTAATTCTATTTCATTGTCATCCGGAGCCCTGACTTTGAAAATAATATCTGATGAATCCCACAATGATTTGGTATCGCTTATAACTTCAGCGCCAGCCTCACTATAAGCACCATCTGCGAAATTTGCTTCCGTTCCAGCTCCAGCCTCAACGGCAACGTTATATCCTAACTTTTGTAACCATTTAATAACTTCAGGTGTCGTTGCTACACGTTTTTCACCTGCGTATGTCTCTTTAGGCACGCCGATCTTCATGGAGTGACCCCCCTATATATTGAATTGTTTATTCAGGAATAATTATTCTTATAAAATCGCGTCAGATGCTATCACGATTATCAATTTAAGTCAGCGCCAAGCTGGCTTTGCTGTTACATTAGGAATAGGGCAAACTTCTGAATGTCCATATATGCGCCGCTCTTGCACATCCATGCGCTCGCGGCATACAGTACATCCTGTACATAAAAGCACAAAACCCGGTATAAACCGGGTTTTGTATTGTTATTTTTTGTTATGGGTTTTTACTAATCTCTACCTGATAATGAGCCAAGTATGTGCAAAAGATTCATGAATATGATGTAAATATCCAGAAAGAGTTGCACTGTGGCCATAACGTAATTTGTTTCACCGCCATGAATTATCTTGCTTGTGTCATAGAGGATATAACCTGAAAACAGCATAATAGACGCTGCTGACAAGGCTAATTGAAGAGCAGGGACTTGAAAAAACAGATTAGCCAATGAGGCAACAATCATAACAATGAGCCCGACAAACAGAAAACCACCCATAAAGCTAAAATCTTTACGTGTTGTCAGGACATAACCGGATAATGCTAGAAATATAACACCGGTTCCGCCCGCGGCAGTCATAACGAGTTCCGCCCCATTACTAAAGAAGCTGAGATATAAATTAATTGTGGGACCCGCTGTTAATCCCATAAAGCCGGTAAATGCAAAGACACATAAGACGCCCATAGCACTGTTTTTAAAAACATTAGTCAGCATTAATAAGCCGATCATGCCACCAAGCTGGAGAGCCCAGTGTATCGGTGGAAAACTTAGGTAAATTGAAACACCTGCCATTGCAGCACTAAATATCAAGGTCATTGATAGCAGTAGATAGGTATTTTTCAATACTTTATTGGTAGAGAGTATCGACTCAACCGGGCGACGGACAACTACAGAAGGGGATTCATTCATTTAATTTCACCTCGTTATAAAAACAATATCTATTATGTAATGCTTTGACAGACAAATTTCAAGTTTTGTTTCATTAAATTTTCAATAAATTCAATTATCTCATACGACTTTTCCGATAGCGAATGATCCTGTATCCTCTCGCACCTTAGATCACAGCACTCATGGAGAGGTGGCAGAGTGGTCGAATGCACTGGTCTTGAAAACCAGCGGTCCTTTATCGGTCCCGTGGGTTCGAATCCCACCCTCTCCGCCATTTTATTACGGTCTATAAACAGACTAAGTCTCGATGGGCCGTTGAATTAAGTCGCTTATTATGTGTTTCCAGTCCATCTTCCAGCTTCTATTGCACATGCTCGTATCGTATCTGCTCGTTGTTTTGGATCTCCGTGTATTTCCCATTTATCTCTACTGTTTTCGTCCAGAAAAATTTGGACAACAGCATACGTTTCGTTAGCCTTTCCATATTTAGCGGCCCAACAATCTGCCTGATCTTCTATTAAAGTGGAATAACTCTTGGGAGACGCTAAAAGGGTATGGTTAAGATGAGCATGTGCAAAGGCGTGAAGACGGAAAAAACCACAGGCTTCACCAATTTCTTTACAAGTATCAGGGTTGTAGATGACGGCTGTTCCCCAATTGGGATCTGCACGTATCATTGCAATTTCAGTAAGACTGGGATCAGGTATTTCCCAAAAGGGTTGAACAATTGTGTTACTACAAGATATGCAGAGTAGAAATCCGAATAATAATATTATCTTTACCAATATGCTTTTCATCATTTCGCTTCTTCATAAATTAGATAGTGAACTGGATTATGAATGTATAGCATAATTTCGACACTGATGAGCTTGCTAGGTTCATAAAAGCCATGTTTCAAGTTGGTATCCATCTTAATTACTGTAATATTATGCCAATTAAGGACAGTTTATATGGCAGAAATTACAAATTTACCGATAGATGAAATAACATCACAATTGGACAGGCTCCTTTCCAGTTCGTTATTTTTACAATCACAGCGTCAATGTCGATTCCTTCGATATATAGTGGATGAAGCACTGGCGGGTAATGCCAATCGATTGAAAGGATATACCATCGGTATTGAAGTCTTTGATCGTGATACCTCCTTTGATCCAAATATTGATTCAATTGTAAGAGTTGAAGCGGGCAGACTTCGCTCAAAATTAAGGGAATATTATCTGACAGAGGGAATAAATGATGCCGTGTTACTTGAATTGCCAAAAGGCAGCTATGCACCTGTTTTTAGCAGGAATAAACCTGATGATACAGTTACTAATAATTCAGATTTAAAACAGGAGTATACGCAAAACTCAGTCGCAGTATTACCAATTCGTTCACTATCTGATGACCCAAAGTTGAATTATTTCAGTGATGGAATGACGGATGCGATTATTTCTACTCTGGCAAAGAATAAATCATTAAAGGTTATATCGTTAACCTCTGTCATGCAGTTCAAGAACACACAAAAATCTTTAAAGCAAATTGCCGATGAGTTAAATGTTTCACATATTGTTGAAGGCACAGTGTTCAAAGACAACAATATGATCAGGATTGCCGCTCAGTTAATTAACAGCAAAACAGATTTCCATCTCTGGAGTGAAACTTTCGAGCGGGAGCTAAAAGATATACTACGTCTGCAAAAGGGGATTGCAGATACAATTGCAGCAAGTTTGATTGAGGAAATGGAGCCGGAACAACAAGATGTTTCGAATAATGACATTATAAGTCCTGAAGCTTACGAAGAATTTCTTCTTGGCCAACGTACTCGTGCCCAATTTACTAAAGATGCTTTCTATAAAGCAGCTGAACATTTTAAACAGGCTATAGATCTGGAACCAGAATATGCTGCTGCATATTCTGGTATGGCAAGTTGCTATTGTGGTTTGGGAAGTCATGGTCTGGAATTTGAATGTCCGAAAGACATAATCCCTCAGGGGCTAGAGTATGCACAACACGCTATCGAATTAGACAATATACTTGTCGATCCTCATACATATAAAGGCATAATGAGATTAAAATATGATTGGGATTGGCAAAGTGCAGAAGTATGTTTCAAGGAAGCACTGGCAATTAGTCCGAATAACGCACGAGCCCGTATGCAATACAGCATGTACTTTGAATCACTTGGACAACATGAGCAGGCAATTAGTGAAGCACAAGAAGCACTGCGTGTCGACCCACTTTCAAAAGAGGTTAATATGAATCTTGCCTGGCAATATTACCAGGCCGACATGTATCAGGAAGCAAAAGAACGTCTCAACCGTTTACTTGAAAATGAACCTGATTTCTGGGGAGCATATTGGGATCTGGCACATATTTACCTTGCTGAAAATGACTACGATAGCGCCATTCAAGCGTTTAAAAAGTCAGACGGTTCTAAAGGTGGTTATTTCATGCCATTACAAGGAATGGGATATGCTTATGCTGTTAATGGAAAAAAGACGAAAGCTTTGAATGTCATTAAGAAACTGGATGAACTAAAAAAAGAGAATTATGTATCTCCATATTACTATGCAACTATTTATATGGGATTAAATGATCTGGAAAATACATTTGATTATCTGCAACAGGCTTTTGAAGTACGTTCACGTTCCTTAGCATGGTTAAATGTTGCCAAGGAATACATTCCATTAAGAAACGATGAGCGCTTTAAAAAGCTAATAAACAAGATAGGAATTCCTTCATAAGTTTGCCTTATAGCCCTGTAAGGTTTAATCCACTCAGCCCAGCGATCAGAGCAGCTTAAAATCCCTTATAGTATCAGCAATATACGTAGCATTTATTGTTACCTGTCGATGTTACTAACAGTTAGAAACTCTCCATAAATTTATATATCTCTATAATTTATCCATATCTGAATTAAATCGTATGTTGTCGTTAACTTGATTACAGCGTGTTTAATAACAGGATAATTTTAAACGTTCCTTAATAATTTCTTATACAGAAGATGTTAAGGGTCAACCTTGTAAAAATAGGAGATTATAAGATGAAACCTGATAAGACATTAAATCCAATTGCGGTTGCCTTGGGAACCACTTTCGCTGTTTCACTTGCAGCTAGCCCAGTTGTTAATGCTACACCGAATCTATTTAACATAACCGATCTTGGTAGTGGTTACATGATTGCTGAAGAAGGTAAGTGTGGCGAAGGCAAGTGTGGAGACAAAAAGAAAGAAGAAGGTAAATGTGGCGAAGGCAAGTGTGGAGACAAAAAGAAAGAAGAAGGTAAATGTGGCGAAGGCAAGTGTGGAGACAAAAAGAAAGAAGAAGGTAAATGTGGCGAAGGCAAATGTGGGGATAAGAAAAAATCCTGAAATTAACAACTTGACTAAAACATGTCCTGAAGAAGGTGCAGATGATATCTCTACCTAGATAGATTACTTGGGAACAAAAACAGGAGGTTTTATGAACGCCGCAAAACTTTTTATAAAGTGTCTCGAAAATGAAGGTGTAGAACGTATTTATGGTATTCCGGGTGAAGAGAATATTGATGTAATGGATGTGCTTCTGGATAGCAATATCCAGTTTGTAACGACGCGTCATGAACAAGGTGCTGCATTTATGGCCGATGTTTATGGTCGCCTGACCGGTAAAGCAGGTGTTTGTCTGGCTACGCTTGGCCCGGGTGCAACTAACCTGATCACCGGTGTTGCCGATGCCAATATGGATCTTGCTCCCATTATTGCCATCGCCGGCCAAGGAGCCACGACTCGATTACATAAGGAAAGTCACCAAATACTGGATTTGGTTAATCTGTTTGAGCCGATTTCAAAATACAGTACTCAGATTCGTGAAGGCGAGATAATTCCTGAAATTGTCAGGAAAGCATTTAAAGTGGCCCAAGCGGAAAAACCTGGTTGCAGTTTTATTGATTTCCCGGAAAACATTGCCAAAGAGAAGGTGCCGAACAAGTTCCCGTTAAAGGTTCAGAGTCCGACACCCCCTGCGCCACCACAAACAAAAATCGATGAAGCGGCGAAGATAATCTCAGATGCACGTTTCCCATTGATCATGGCGGGAAATGGCGTTATTCGAGCCAAGGCATGTGACAAGTTAGTCGAGTTTTCAGAAAAAATGAATATACCAGTCGCCACTACCTTTATGGCGAAAGGTGCTATTCCATTTTCACACAAAAATTCGCTTGGTGCCGTCGGACTTCAGGCCAGCGATTATATTTCATGCGGATTTGATCGTGCCGATGTCATCATTTGTGTTGGTTATGACATCATCGAATATCATCCCCATCTCTGGCATAAGGATAAATCTAGAAAGATCGTCCATATCGATCCTACCCCTGCTGAAGTGGACGAGCATTATATTATTGAAATTGGTGTCATCGGTGAAATAGGTGCAGCGCTGGATGGCATTATGAACGTTGCAACACCGCATGCAGAACATCTGGCTGCAAATTTAAGAGAGACTATTGTTAACGAGATGTCGACTCATGCAAAAGATCAGGGTTTTCCTGTAAAGCCACAAAAGATTTTGTGGGATCTAAGACAGGCTCTTAACCCTGAAGACATTGTATTGAGTGATGTTGGAGCCCATAAGATGTGGATGGCACGAATGTATCAGGCCGAACGACCCAATACCTGTATTATCTCAAATGGTTTTGCGTCCATGGGTATAGCTGTGCCGGGGGCAATTGCTGCCAAGTTCGAATATCCGGATAGAAATATTATTGCGGTTACCGGTGATGCCGGTTTTATGATGAATTCGCAGGAAATTGAAACGGCATTGCGTCACAAGTTGGCGTTCGTGATCTTGATCTGGACCGACTCCGAATACGGGTTGATTAAATGGCATCAATTAAGACATTTCGATCGCTCTTCCAATATCAGTTTTACAAATCCTGATTTCGTCAAATACGCAGAGAGCTTCGGTGCCAAGGGCTATCGAGTTGAATCAGCGGACGATTTGCTGCCGACATTGAAGCAGGCTATTGCAGATGACACGGTTGTCATTATTGATTGTCCTGTAGATTACAGTGAAAACATGAAATTAACCGAAAAGCTGGGTGATTTGGTTTGCCCTATTTGATTTTAGGCAGGATAAAAAAATGACTGAGCATTTTAAACTAATGGTACCTGGCGCAACCAGCACAGATGAATTGTTGAATGTTTATTCACCTTTTGATGGATATTTGGTTGCGACTGTAGAAACTGCTGACGAACAGGTAGTTGAGCATGCGTTAGCGATAGCAATGTCTGCATTTCATGATCGGAAAAACTGGCTTTCCATTTCGCAGCGAGTAGAAATACTAGAAAGAACAGCCACTATTATGCAAGAACAGAGTGAGGAACTGGCATTCATTGCTTCGTTAGAGGGTGGAAAACCATTAACTGATTCGAAGGTGGAAATCTTGCGTGCAATCGATGGCATAAATCTTTGCATTGAAACATTGAGGCTTGAATCAGGAAATAAAATACCAATGGATCTGAATACTGCTTCTTCAGGTCGCATCGCATTTACACAGAAGGAGCCGATTGGTGTCGTTGTTGCAGTCAGTGCATTTAATCACCCTTTAAATTTAATTGTTCATCAGGTTGCTCCAGCAATTGCGGTCGGTTGTCCTGTGATTGTAAAACCTGCAGAAGATACTCCGATTTCCTGTTTCCGTTTTGTAAGTATATTACGTGAGGCAGGGTTACCTGACGAATGGTGTCAGGCTATGACAGTAAGCAATCTTGATGTTGCAACTCAGCTGGTTACAGATGAAAGGGTTGGTCTATTTTCATTTATAGGAAGTGCAAAAGTAGGCTGGATGTTACGTTCAAGGCTGGCACCAGGTACTCGTTGTACCCTGGAGCATGGTGGGGCTGCACCGGTCATAGTGACTGAAGATGCAGATATTGATGATGCTCTGCCATTACTTGCAAAGGGTGGTTTTTACCATGCCGGCCAGGTTTGTGTTTCTGTGCAGCGTGTATTTGTACATAAATCTATCGCAATGGAATTAGTAAAAAAACTTGCAAGTGTTGCAAATAAAATGGTTATCGGTAATCCAACTCTGACAGAGACTGAAGTCGGTCCGCTAATACGGTCTTCAGAGATCAAACGAATCGAACAGTGGGTTAATGAAGCTATCGAAGAAGGGGCGGAGTTAATCTGTGGTGGAGAGATAAAATCAGAATCATGTTACGCATGCACCGTACTATTTAACCCTTCAGATCATTCTAAAGTAAGCCAACAGGAAATATTTGGCCCGGTTATTTGTGTTTATGAATACAGCGAAATAGATGATGCAATATCCCGAGCCAATTCATTAGCATTTGCGTTTCAGGCATCATTGTTTTCGCAGGATATAGACAAGGCAATGTATATATCAAGCCAGCTTGATGCTACTGCTGTGATGATAAATGATCATACCGCTTTTAGAACAGACTGGATGCCATTTGCGGGACTCAGGCAATCAGGCCTGGGGGTAGGTGGAATACCCTACACAATGCATGACATGCAATTCGAAAAGATGACGGTAATTCGTCCCAAAAATATTAACTAATGGGGGAACTATATGATGTCAGGTGATATGAAATTGTTGTTTACTGTTCTTGAGTTGATGGCGGCTTCTTTTATCGTTGTATTGGGATTGATATTTTTAGCGGTTGTCGTGATTTACATTATTGATGTTACACAGACGAAGCAGGCTATACGTCGTAACTATCCCGTTGTTGGCCGTTTTCGTTATTTCTTTGAACACATCGGCGAATTTTTTCGTCAATACTTTTTCTCTATGGATAGAGAAGAAATGCCATTTAATCGTGCTCAACGATCATGGGCTTATCGTGCTGCGAAGAATGTAGACAATACTGTTGCTTTTGGTTCTACCAGAGACCTACGTGCAGTGGGTGCAGTCTTGTTTGTAAACTGTCCATTTCCTACCTTAGGTGAAGATGCTGTAGATTCAAAACCAGTTAGCATCGGCACATATTGTGATACGCCTTACACGACTTCCTCTCTGATTAATATTTCCGGTATGAGTTTTGGCGCTATTTCGAAACCTGCCGTGTTAGCACTATCCAATGGAGCACGCATGGCTGGTTGTTGGATGAACACTGGTGAAGGTGGCTTATCACCGTATCATCTTAAGGGTGGTGCCGATATCGTTTTTCAAATAGGTACAGCCAAAAATGGCGTGAGAGATTTCGAAGGAAATCTTAATGACGAAAAGTTAAAGGAAGTAGCTGCACATGATCAGGTAAAGATGTTTGAGATCAAATTGAGTCAGGGTGCCAAGCCAGGCAAAGGTGGAATATTACCGGGCGGAAAAGTGACTGATGAAATCGCAAAGATTCGTGGTATCAAACCGGGATCAGATGCGATCAGTCCGAATCGTCATACCGACATCAATAATAATGATGAATTATTGGACATGATAGATCGAATTCGTCGTGTTACGGGAAAACCAGTTGGATTCAAGGCTGTAATAGGTGCTTATGGTTGGCTGGACAGATTGTTTGAAGAAATTAACAAACGAGGAATTGAAAGTGCGCCGGACTTCATCACAGTAGATGGTGCAGATGGAGGCACAGGTGCAGCACCGATGCCGCTAATGGATGATATGGGTCTGCCATTGCGAGAAAGTTTGCCTTTACTGGTAGACAAATTGAACGAGTACGGTTTACGTAAACGAATCAAAATTGTTAGTTCCGGTAAATTAATTACGCCGGCTGACGTTGCATGGGCGCTTTGTATTGGTGCCGATTTTATTACTTCGGCACGTGGCTTTATGTTTGCGCTTGGTTGTATTCAGGCACTGCAATGTAACAAGAATACCTGCCCAACAGGGATTACTACGCATGACGTTAAATTACAAAAGGGTTTGGACCCTGAAGATAAGGCATTACGTGTAATGAATTATGCAAAAAACATGACAAAAGAAGTAGGCATTCTGGCACATTCATGCGGCGTTAAATCTCCAAGAGAATTAAAAAGAATGCATGCACGTGTTGTTACAAACAACGGTCTATCTATTGCGCTAAATGAATTACACCCAAATGTAATCCAGACATGAGAGAAATAGATTAAACCAATATAGAGGAGTACTGAATAATGGCGACTATAATTAAATTAATTAATTTGGCTCAGGATCTTTTAGATAAGATAGTTGAAGCGATAGGATTTATTGGTCCTTTATTATTACGTTTGTATCTTGTGCCTATCTTCTGGATAGCAGGATCAAAGAAAATAGGTTCAATGGACAGCACGATAGAGTGGTTTGGCAATCCTGATTGGGGACTTGGTTTACCTTTTCCAGCCTTGTTGGCCTGGTCGGCATCGTTAACGGAAGCAGGTGGTGCAATATTATTACTTATCGGTCTGGGTGTACGTTGGGTATCAATACCACTGATGTGCACAATGATTGTTGCCATTGTGACGGTACATTTACAAAATGGTTGGTTGGCTATTGCTGAAGGAGCCGGTTTCTTTGCAACTGAAAGGACGATGGGTGCCATTGATAGACTGGATCGTGCAAAAGATATTTTAAAAGAACATGGTAACTACAGTTGGTTAACCGAAAATGGTTCATTTGTAATACTGAATAATGGAATTGAATTTGCTGCTACCTATTTCATTATGTTGCTTGCCTTATTAGTTATAGGTGCTGGCAAATATGCTAGCATTGATTATTGGGTTTCCAGGAAATTTAGACAGCTATAAATTAAAGTATAGGTTTTAAATGGTTTTTAAATTATTGAGAAAAACTCTATTCAATCGCTACATTCTGCTTGTAGCCGTAACAGTAGTTGTTGTCTCATTTTTATTTTTTAACAAAAACTTTGAATCCAAACCAAATCTAAAACGTTTGTTTGAAGAAAGCATGATGGTGACGGATCAGCCGCCGGTTATCTTTATACATGGAGTTTTAGGCAGCAAACTCAGAGATAAAAAAACTGGCATAGAAGGCTGGTTTAGTTCCCCTTGGAAATTATTGCTTGATGAATTTCGACATCTGGCATTGGATATCGATCCAGCAACATTAGAAGTTAAAGAAAATCGATATGAGCCGTTTGAACTTGCCGGGGATATTATTGGTAAAGATTTTTATGGCAATATAATTAAGACCTTAACGGAGAATGGAGGTTATAAACATGCCGAGCCTGGACAAAAAATTAATCCTAATCAGAAAAACTTATACACATTTATTTATGATTGGCGTCAAGACAATGTAATTAGCGCGGGTCAACTGGCAGATATGGTTGATCAGATACGAAAAGATTACGGCGACCCAGATCTTAAGGTTGATATTGTTGCTCACAGCATGGGTGGGTTAATCACTCGTTATTTTATGCGTTATGGACGTGTCGATGTTACTAATGACAATGATTTTCCCGTCAATATGTATGGTGGTGAACGGGTACGTCGGGTTGTTCTGTTGGGTACGCCAAATCTGGGTTCCGTTAAAATGCTGAATGGATTTATTGATGGGATTCAATTGGGACTGAAACGTATCAATTCGGAAACATTACTTACCATGCCGAGCCTCTACCATCTATTTCCACATCCATTAAATAATTGGATAGTAACTACGGAAGGGAAGGAGCTTGATCGTGACTTGTTCGATATAAATATCTGGCGTAGTTTTCAATGGGCTATTTTTAATCCAGAGGTGAGAACTAGAATAACAAACGAATTTGATAATAGTGAAGAAGCGAAAAAATATTTACAAACATTGGAACAGTTTTTTGAAAAAAGCCTCGAAAGGGCGAGACGTTTTGTTTGGTCATTAACAGTTCCGTTACCAGAAAAACATCCATTGTTGATTGTTTTTGGCGGTGATTGTCATTTAACTGCTGCAAGAATCATTGTAGAGGAAGTTGAAGGGGAATCTTTAATCAGGATGAGCCCCGATGAAATAACACAAGCTGTTGATGGTGTTGATTATAGTAAAATTTTGTTGGAGCCCGGCGACGGTACTGTAAGCAAAGCATCTTTAATGGGGCGACCCGTGCTTGATCCGAGTGTGCCCAGACACAAATATTCTTTTTTCCCGCTAGATCATGTTGTTTTTTTATGTGAAAAACATAATAGCTTAACCGGCAACGTCAGTTTTCAGGATAATTTGTTGAATGCATTATTAATCAGAGATTAAAAATGAATAATTATCATATTAAATACAGTTTGTTAGTCATTGGATGCATGAGTTTACTAATCAGTATTTATTCTCAGGCTTCAGAAGTTCAGGATAAACAGGCGATGTTGTTGGATGAATTAATTTACCTTGAACAAAACTGGAGTGAAGCTGATCGTGAATGGTTTTACTTTGTTGATCAGGGCTCGCGTTTAATGCCGTACAGAATATTTATGAATCTTGAACAGGAAGGCAGTCAAAATTTACTCAGTGATTCATTTAACTTGTTAGGCATGGGTTTTCTTCCAGCAAAGAAAAGTAAAAATAACCCTGATGGACTGCCTGTTGGTTTTTCACGTAACGAGGATCATCTCGGTCTAACCTGTGCAGCATGCCATACACAGCAAATAAAATATCAGAATAAATATATTCGAATTGATGGTGGTCAAAGCATGATGGATTTGCCTCAGTTTCTTGATTCAATTGAAGCTTCAATGAAAGCAACGCTGGATGATGAAGATAAATATCTGCGTTTTGAAAGAAAGATTTTGAGTGAAAGTGTCTCTGCAAAAAAGAAAATCGAACTAAGGAATGAACTTGAGCACGCTTACGATATAAGCAAGGAAAATAATCGAAGAAATCATACCCAGGTGCCCTATGGCTATTCACGTCTTGATGCCTTTGGCGCTATTTTGAATAAAGGACTTTTGTTAACAGGCGTTAAAGATAATTTTAATGCACCGGATGCGCCAACCAGTTATCCCTACATCTGGGACACACCACAACATGATTATGTCGAGTGGGATGGTTCTCAATCTAATTCCAGTATTGGTGCTTTAGCCAGAAATGTGGGTGAAGTTATCGGTGTATTTGGTGATGTTGAGCCAGTAACAAAAAAATGGTTGTTTTACTTTGATGGTGGTTACCCTTCATCAATCGAAGCAAGTAATCTGCGCGCGATTGAAAAGAAGGTCGCAACATTATATTCACCGCTTTGGCCAGGCTTCTTTCCAAAAATTAATCAGGAAAAAGTAACAGCAGGCAGGCAACTTTATGAAAATCATTGTCTCAGTTGTCATCAAGATATGAATCGTACTGATCCTGATCGCAAGATTAAAACAAGGATGAGTACACTCGATACGATACAAACTGATCCCTGGATGGCAAAAAATGCAATATTCCAACGAGGTAAAACCGGAATATTTAATGGCAAGCCCCGTTTTTATACTGTCGGTGAAATAATGGGAGAAGAAGCTCCAGCACTATATATTGTCAATAATGTTATGGGCGGGGTATTAAAGAACAATCCATTGCAAAGTTTGTTGGCTATACGAGATGCTAACAATGCAGGACATCCCGAAGAAATACATCCGCCTAAATATGTTGATGGAAAATTCATTGAAAGAGGGCAGGAAGTTTCCGAAAAAGCGTTGTTAGCCTATAAGGCAAGACCGCTAAACGGCATCTGGACAGGCGGTCCTTTTTTACACAATGGTTCAGTACCTAATCTATATGAATTGTTATTACCCGCTGAACAACGATCAAGCTCATTTTATATTGGCTCATGGGAGTTTGACCCGATAAAAGTCGGGTACGTCGATGACGAACGCCCTGGTTCATTCTTTTTCGATACAACATTAAAAGGTAATAGTAACGCCGGGCATGAATATGGCACGGGTGATTATGGCACAGACCCATTTACAGAAGATGAGATTTGGGCATTAGTTGAATATATGAAAACACTTTAGCTGCAATGAAGTTTTTAAAGATCGTCGGATTTGTTTTAATTTTTATTATTCTTTTTGTTTCTTATCATTTATATAGTGATTCTCCGGTTACTACAGAAGAAATATTTCGGCAGGATGAGACGGAACAAACCCAGCGTTCTATCGATAATTTCATAAAGGTTCTGGAAGAAAATAAAACATCCTATATTGCTCGTGGTGCGCATTCGAAAGGTCACGCTTGTGTGAAAGCGTATTTCGATGTTAACGAAACAATTCAGCCTGTTTTACAACATGGCGTGTTTAGTATGCCTGGTAATCGTTATAAAAGCTGGATACGTTTTTCAAATGGCAGATCAAGCATGAAAAACAATCATGATGCTGATAAAGATGCGCACGGCATGGCAATAAAATTATTTAATATTTATGACGATAAATTAATAAAAGAAGAGGGTAGTTCTGAAACACAGGAATTTTTGATGCATGATGCGCCTGTTTTTTTTGCAGCCAACGTAGAAGACTATAATCGCTTTGTTGAAAGCGACGATAAAATCCTATATTTTTTTTCCGGGCTTAATCCGTTTAAGTGGAATATAAGAGAATTGTTTCATGGTTTAGCAACATTAAAAGAAGCGCCACATAGTCCATTGTCAGCGGATTATTTTAGTAATACTGCTTATAAACTTGGACCAAACAATATTAAGTTTTCAGCCCAATCCTGCACTGCTATAAATAATAATGTGGATAAAGATAAAGTTGATGCTGATTTTTTGCGTAAAACAATGGCAGAAGAGTTAAAAACAGGAGAAGCCTGTTTTTATTTTATGGTGCAATTGCAAAACCCAGATAAATATATGCCAATTGAAGATCCGAGTATTGAATGGAAAGAATCTGATTCAACCTATATTCCTATTGCGAAAATTACGATTCCGATCCAGGAGTTTGATTCAATAGAACAACAACAGTTTTGTGAAAATTTATCTTATTCCCCATGGCATAGTCTCAATGAGCACCGACCGATAGGCGAATTAAACCGCATTAGGAAAAAAGTCTACCAGGCTAGCTCTCATTACCGACACAGAGAAAATAAAACAGAAATACCAATCAATCTTGATTGGTAGCGTAACAATTTTATGTCAGATTTGATTTAATCTGTATTTCATTATGAAGAGTTTTATGTACTGGGCACATATCAGCAATCTCAAGAATACGTTGGCGTTCTGGATCCGTAAGATTTCCCTCTAGTTTGATAAATTTTTCAATAATATCGACAGAACCTGTCTCCGACTCACAATCCATACAATCCTTGGCATGAATGCGATCATGTTTCAATGTGACTTCAACATTGTCCAGGCTCAATTCTTTACGATTCGCATACATACGAATTGTCATTGATGTGCATGCGCCAAGTGAAGCGAGTAATAATTCATATGGGTTAGAACCCAGGTTTGATCCGCCGACAGACAAAGGTTCATCTGCAATTAGTTGATGGTCTTCAGTATAGATTTTTCGGGTAAATTTCTTGTTTTGTTCAGTGATTAAAACATGGCCACTTTCAATATTGGGAGCCGTACCCGACGATGCTTCTTTATCAACACCGGATATATCAAGGTAACGAGCTGCCCAGCTGGAAACAACACTGGCAACATATTCTGAATCTTCACGCTTTGATAACAAATGGTCGGCTTTATCGAGAGAAATAAAACTTTTTGGATGTTTTGCCGCAGAATAAATCTTTGCCGCCTCATCAATAGAGACAGTGTCATCAATAGGAGAATGTAATACCAACAGCGCCTTACCTAACTGGCTTATATGTGATGTGTCGTTATAGTTATTAATGTCATCAATAAATTGTTTTTTGATAGTGAAATTCCGTCCAGCGAGATCGACAACGGCTTCATCCTTACTGATGATTTCATCTTTCGCGTGTGAGAATAAATGCTCCACATGATCGCCTGTAGAAGGAGCCGCAATCGTTACAATCGCTTTAATAGAGGAGATTGATTGGGCAGCCGCTAAGACAGCTGCGCCACCCAAACTATGTCCAATAATCATAACGGGCGCAGCATAGTTTTCTTCAAGGTGATTTGCCGCCTGAATCAGGTCATTAATATTGGATGAAAAATTAGTATTTGCGAAATCGCCGTCACTATTACCTAGCCCGGTAAAATCAAAGCGCAAAACGGCGATGCCTTTACTTGCCAATGCACGGGTTATGCGTGATGCGGCGGCAATATCTTTTGAACAAGTAAAACAATGTGCAAACAGAGCATAAGCCCTGGTTTCGCCATCCGGTGTTTCTAACAAGCCTGCTAGAGATTCTCCTTGTTGATTTTGAAAACTAATTTTGATTCTAGCCATAACTAATCTCCTCAGAAAATTTTAATGTTCATCCAACTATTGTTCGAAATAAGAAAGAAATTAAGCAGTTTAGTTCATAATATTTCGATCTGAAAAAATATTGTTAGAAATACCGACAAACTTGCTTTGGTAACGTAAAATCAGTTCATGTCATTAAATACTGCTGTATTTGATCTCAACTGTACGGCTTGTCCTCGATTAAGCCAGTTTCTGGATGAGAACAAAGAAAAATATCCTGATTATCATGCCAGACCAGTTCCGCCATTTGGTGTGGAAAAACCAAAATTGTTGATTGTGGGTTTGGCTCCAGGCATGCATGGTGCTAATGCGACAGGCAGACCTTTTACCGGCGATCATGCCGGTATTATTCTTTATGAAATGTTGTACCAGCATGGTTTTAGTAACAAAGCAATATCGACTGGATTAAATGATGGTTTGAAATTAAAACATGCTCGTATAACCAATGCGGTTAAATGTTTGCCCCCAGAAAATAAACCTATTGGTGAAGAAATTAATACCTGCAATTCTTATCTTGCTGAGGAATTAAAAGTAATTGATAAAAAAGCGGTGATTCTTTGCTTAGGTTTAATATCACATAAAGCAGTGATTAAGGCATTAGGCTTCAAACAAGCCGACTATCCTTTTAAACATGCGGCACAATACAGTCTCGATGACGGGCGTCAGATTATGGATTCCTATCATTGCAGCCGCTATAACACGAATACAAAACGTTTAACGGAAGCTATGTTCAGCGATGTATTTAAACAGATCCGTTCTGAATTGAAACTGTAATAATATTATTATTTAGCCACAGAGTTCACTGAGAACACAGAGAAATGAAGAACCAAAAACTATTAATTTATTTTATGAATATTAAAGCTGGCTATGTATATCACTAATAATACAGTTGTTTCTCTCGGTGTCCTCTGTGTTCTCTGTGGCCGTTAAGATTTTTACTTATGTCATTCGATTCACAATCCTTTCTTAAAACATTAACCGGTCGTCCCGGCGTCTATTGTATGCAGGATGATCAGGGTAAGGTTATTTATGTTGGCAAAGCAAAGAATTTAAAAAAACGCGTTTCAAGCTACTTTAATAGTGGTAAGTCGGACTCGCCTAAAACAAAAGTAATGATTAAACAGGTCGAAAACATTGAAGTTACAGCGACCCATACTGAGAATGAAGCACTGATACTCGAAAATAATTTAATTAAAAGTTACAAGCCACGATATAACATTCTGTTTCGTGATGATAAAAGCTACCCTTATCTCTATTTGTCCAGTGATCATAAATATCCGCACTTTCGTTATCATCGGGGTGCTTTAAAGGGTAAAGGCAGATTCTTTGGTCCTTATCCCGGTGCTGGTTCCGTTAGAAGAACATTAAATTTGTTACAAAAATTATTTTTAATTCGTTCTTGTGAGGATAATGTTTTTGCAAACCGTTCCCGTCCTTGTTTGCAATACCAAATTAAACGTTGCACGGCACCGTGCGTTGAATATATTTCACAAGAAGATTATCAACGCGATATTGACCATGCAACTTTATTTCTTGAAGGAAAAAATGAAGCTGTAATAAAAAGTTTAACCGAGCCCATGCAAAGAGCGTCTGATGCTTTGGAATATGAAGTGGCGGCAAGATTGCGCGATCAAATCCGTTCCTTACGCGATGTTCAGGAAAAACAGCATATTACTTCTGATGGCGGCGACATTGATATTATTGCCTGCGTTATAAATGCTAACCAGGCGTGTATACAGTTGGTTTTTATACGTTCAGGGCTGAATTTAGGAAATCGTAATTATTATCCACAGCATATTGAAGAACAATCTGAATCTGATTTGGTGAAAGCATTTTTAACTCAATTTTATCTAAATGAAAAATCGGAACAAAAAATCCCTGCTGAAATATTAATTAGTCATACGTTTGATGATGTTGAGCTAATAGAGAATGTCCTTTCTGAAAAAGCAGGAAGGAAAATAAAACTCAAAACAAAGGTAAGAGGGGAACGTTCTAAATGGTTGGCGATGACCAAAGAAAATGTGGAGCTGACGTTAAAACAAAAAATGGCAAGTAATAAGAGTCAACATAAGCGCTTTGATGCTTTACAGAAACTACTTTCATTTAAAGAACCCATAGAGCATATGGAATGTTTTGATATCAGTCATACTCAGGGCGAAGCAACGGTAGGTTCGTGCGTTGTATTCGGATCCGATGGGCCAGTAAATTCCAAATATCGACAATTTAATATAAAAAATATTACTAAAGGCGATGACTATGCGGCAATGGGGCAGGTAATAAGACGACGCTATACGCGTTTGGTAAAGGAAGACGCAAGATTACCTGATCTTATTCTAATTGATGGTGGCAAAGGCCAAATTGGCGTTGCTAAAAAAGAACTCTATGAATTACAACTCACCCATATTCCTATATTAGGCGTTGCAAAAGGTCCATCAAGAAAGCCAGGGCTAGAGAATCTTATTCTGGCACTTGAAAATAAGACAATAGACTGTGATAGTTCATCACCTGCGCTACATTTAATACAACATATTCGAGATGAAGCACATCGATTTGCCATAACGGCACATCGACAAAGACGGAAAAAGAAGCGTGGACGTTCAAAACTTGAAGAAATTGAGGGCATAGGAAATAAACGAAGACAAAGTCTGATAAAGCATTTTGGTGGCATACAAGGTGTTGCTAAAGCTGGAGTAGATGATATTGCTATGGTTTCAGGCATCAATAAAAGCCTGGCAAGAAAAATATATGACACATTCCATAATAATTAATGAATATCCCTAATCAAATTACACTCTTACGTATATTACTGATACCCGTTTTTGTATTGGTATTTTATTTGCCGTTCGAGTGGAACAATATATTCGCATGTATCATTTTTGCTCTAGCAGGGGCAACTGATGTTCTTGATGGTTATTTGGCAAGAAAATTAAACCAAACATCATCTTTAGGTGCATTTCTTGATCCGGTAGCAGATAAATTAATGGTTGCTGTTGTATTAGTATTATTAGTACAACAAAACCCGGTAATTTATCTGGCTTTACCTGCTGCAGTCATAATCGGGCGTGAAATAACGGTTTCAGCCCTACGTGAATGGATGGCGGAAATTGGTGCCAGAAGTAAAGTCGCTGTTTCTATACTGGGAAAAATAAAAACAATAGCCCAAATGGTTGCTTTGGGCTTTTTGATCTTCAAAGAACCCGTGTTGGGCTTGCCTGTCTACACAATTGGACTCGTTTTGATATATATCGCTGCTTTTTTAACCCTTATTTCAATGTTTCAATACATATTGGCTGCCTGGCCTAAATTGAAAGAATAATTCGGCATTATTGTTGACACATCAACGCTCGTGCATACAATAGCGTCCTTTGCGGGAATAGCTCAGTGGTAGAGCACAACCTTGCCAAGGTTGGGGTCGCGAGTTCGAATCTCGTTTCCCGCTCCAAAAATTTGGAAACCCCGGTACTTCTGGGGTTTTTATGTTTTAAAAGACTAGAAATGTAATATTGGCTGAATGGCAGAGTGGTTATGCAGCGGTTTGCAAAACCGTGTACCTCGGTTCAATTCCGGGTTCAGCCTCCAAAATTTGTTATGATGTAAAATACCCATTAGCCCGGGTGGCGGAATTGGTAGACGCAAGGGACTTAGAGTAATTTGAGCACCCAAGTTGGAAACTCTTGGTGTGAATGGAGTCAAATTCGGGGAAACCTCAGCATATTAAGCTGCTGGCAATCCCGAGCTAAGCCTTAATGCGGTTCTTACTTCGATATGTTGGAGTGAGTGCGTGGCAGTTGGGACACAAAAGACGGAGGTTTTCTAATCTGTTGTCTTTATTGTTCCCATTAATATGGTCTAGTTCTAATGGAATAGGGCAGCTCAACCAAGTATGTCGATTGCAGTTGAAACATTTATGCTTGAGAATTTCTTCTTTAAGAAGTCTATTCTTGAGTTTATAAGACTGGATTGGCAACTCATTATTAAGATATTGGTTGATATCCCTTTTGGGAGGAAGTTTCTTCCCTTTGTTCCATGCTTGACCAGTAAAATGAGATGTGTTCAGGTTAAAGTAATTTAAAGCTTTTCTTAATACATCGTAATTGCCACCATATGGAGCTACACCAAGTTTTTGTAGAACTTGTCTAAGTGAAGTTGATGATTTAACAGCTTCGATTAGTTGTTCTTCAGAGTATTTGTGTAACTTCATTATGCATTAAGGAAAGTGTAGAGACTTGACGGCTCCTGCCTATGTTTTAATGAAGATTAAAATACGGTAAAGAGAAAGTCCAGGCCACAAATGCGTTTTAAGTGACGCAGCTATGAAAATAGTAGTTGGTAAGAAAATCCCTCGCCTTAACAGGCGTGCCGGTTCGATTCCGGCCCCGGGCACCATCAGTAAAATCTATAGACACTGATACTGCTATTTCTAGTACAATTTGCATTCCAATTTTTGAAAAACAGCTAATCTGTTCCACTCATGCTTACCACATCTGATCATAGCCGCGATAAGGTTGGCCTTACTTATATTTATCCTGTTCTTTCTCGCCGAGCAGGCGGCTTATCAATCGGGGTTAATTTGAACATCAATAATGCCTGTAATTGGCGATGTATTTATTGTCAGGTGCCAAACCTGATTCGAGGCAGTGCACCATCAGTAAATATAGATAAATTAGGCCAGGAATTACGACAATTTCTTGCCGATGTTATTCATGGGGACTTTTATGACAGGGAAGAGGTTGCAGATGAATATAGAGTTATTAAAGACATCGCGATATCTGGTAATGGTGAGTCCACAACTGCTAGTGAATTTGACCAGGTCGTTAGCGTGATTAAATTAATATTAAAAGAATATGGTTTACTGGGTTCGATTAAATGTGTGTTAATAACAAATGGAAGCATGGTCAATCGGCTTCATGTTAAAAAAGGTCTGAAAAAACTAGCCAAAATGAATGGTGAAGTCTGGTTTAAAATTGACAGTGCAACGCCTACAGGCATTGCGACAATTAATCAGGTGAGAGGCTCTAATCTATCAACGCTTAAACGGTTAAAAATCACAGCCGAACTTTGTCCTACATGGATTCAAACCTGCGTGTTTTCTTACAAGGGAAAACCGCCAGATGAAAAGGAAGTTAATGCCTATATTAACTTACTCGAAGCAAGTATTAGTCGAAGTATTTCAGTTAAAGGCGTATTGCTCTATGGTGTTGAACGTCAGTCATTGCAGCCAGAAGCTAAATTAATTAAAAAACTACCTGAATCATGGCTACAAGACCTTGCGCTAAAAATAAAAGCACTGCCTTTGGATGTTACTGTCTCAGCTTGATAGTGCTGTTAAAAAAGACTTTTTAATTTATCACCAATCGCACTTGCAGCATCTTTAACAGTATCCGTTGTTTTTTCTACAGCACTTTTTTCTTCTACAGGCTTCTTTGCAGCTGGCTTGATTTTGGGTGCTATACCTAATGCAATATCGCAAGGATTGACGTCACTGCCAGAGCCGCTATCGAGCAGGCCTTCTGCTAACAAGGATAAACCACCGGTAGCAACTGCCGTTCCCACAGATAAACCGCTTTTTAATGCCGCTTCAGTATCAGCTTTTGGACTCGGATTCGCTAATGTTCCGCCAAGTCTAACTAGCCCGGCAAGTTGACCTAAATTGAGACCAATACCTTCTTTTGCCTTTGGTGTAATACCTATATCAAGTTGTTCCGTTTTTAAATTAACACTGCCTTCGCCAATCACGTTCAAGTGATTAGTCGACATAGCAATGCCTTTGTCTGCTGTTGCTATGCCATCTTTGATATTAAAATTAACGACAGCGCATTCCAACAAACTACCATCCGATTCTTTTGAGCCTGGCGATAACATGGATAAGGTACTCATAAGTGCATCTGCACCAGCAACTTCCAAGGCTGTATTTGAAATTTTTCCTTTACCGGTTTTTACTAATAGCTTGCCATTTAAACCTGACATGATTTGACTGACACTGGCGCCTGAACCTTTTGCTTTAATCGTTATGTCGGTTTTGCCGCCCGTAATAAATTCTTTCTCTTTTATTGAAGGCACCTGTCCGAGTTCAAATTGCTTTATTTCAATGTTATTACTGAGTATTGCAGATTTCCCATTACTCGCATCTAATCCAACTTTGACCGATAGTGTTCCACCTGCGGCTTTTCCTGACGTTGTTAAGTTTAGCTTGCCATTATTTAGTTTTAATGAAATGGCAGCGTCATTAATGGTTAAACTTTTTGTGATTAATGATTTTGTTTTAAAGGTTAAGTTAATATCTGCTGCTTTAAGCCCTTCTAAAGGAAGCGGGTCGGAAGAAAATAGTTTTTCTTTTTTTACTTGTTCTTTTTCTTCACCTTGAAAAGGGCTGATATCCAAAGAATCAGAGCTTAGATTTGCGTTTAATGATGGACGTGCTCCAGCAAGACTAACATCCAGATCGCCGTTCACTTTATATTCCATTAATTGTGCAACCATAGCTTTAATGGCGTAGCCGGATTTGGTGTCAGATAATTTTCCATTAAACACGATAGGACCGACATCAGGTAGTTCTGAACCGGCCACATCATTTAAATCACTTAACTTATTAATGTTTAATGAAGTCTGTAAATCAATTCCTTTTGCTGACATCGGTTGGCCTAATTTACCATCAACCGATATTTCTGCGCCGGCAATACCCACATTTAATTTTATTGGGTAATCTTTATTGGCTAATAAGTTATTTATTGAGCCTAATTCACCGTTAATATTTAAAGGCGCATTATTGAAGCTCGCTTTCACTAATAGCGTCATTGGATCAGAAAAACTGGAAGAATTGACTGTGATTTGATCAATAAGTAGTTCCGTTGTTTTACCCGTTTGTCCGTCTTTGTAGGTAATGTTGGCTTTTTCAATGTGAACTTCATTAACTGCTAATGCTGGTAATTCAGTAGTGCCAGCATCTTTTGCGGGTTCTTCTTGCTTGGCGGGTCCACTGGCAAAAACCCAGTTGCCTTCACCTTTTTTATTTGTTTCAAGGTGGATGTTTGGTTCAATTAAAATTAATCGAACGACCTGAATATTTTTCTTTAACAGTGGCATAAGCGCAACTTGAGCTTCAAATTTGCTGACACTCAGCATATTTTTTTCTTTCGCCCAACTGGCATTGCCTAGCGAAACACCTTCGATGGCAATTGTCGGGACAAGGGAAGGGGCCAGTTTAAGATCGCCACTAATTTCAAAATCTCTTCCCGTGTTGTCTTTAACAACTTGTACTATCTGCCCTTTATACTGGTTGATATCTGTCGTTAGAATAATACCTGCAAGTGCAGCAACGACAAGAACAACAAGCACAACCAGTATTTTGATTAATTTTCCCATGACCACATCCTTTATAAAGGTTTTTATTTGATTTAGCTTATTACATTTCCCATATAAATACAGTAGTGATGGCTATATTTAGAGCTCACTCGGTTTTTTAATGAATTTAAAACAGAGGGGATACTGGAATCAAGCAATTTTATCCAGTCGCTTTTCTATTTTATGCAGTCGTTCAAAAATAGATTCGATAGCTGACTCTAACTTGACAAATTTACGTGTTTTATCATCTTCATAGGAAACGATCGCTTTCTTTCGTCTTAACAGGTTGAGCGTGTCATCCAAATCAACATTTTCATCATCCATTTGATCGAGAATATCTTCACTAGTATGAGGGGTATCTAATATATCGAGTACTTTCTCTTCTATAGGCACAATAGATTTCATGATGAAATCATCGACATGGCGGCTAGTAAATTTCTCAAATTGTTTAAATTTTACGCCTAAGGCAACAACATCAATTTCAATGATTGAAAAATAATATATTTTTGACTGAACAATAACGTTTTTATCTTTACCGTCTACGGATAAAGAAAATGTTAAAACAACTTCAGGTGCCGTTTTATCAGTTATGAATTTGCCGCTTGGATGAATCATATGTGCGGTTTTTCGGTTGCATCTCAATTGAACTCCGTCGGGAGATATATCATGCAAAATCGCATTAAGATCGTATTCACCTTTTTTATGTATTTTTGCCAGAGCATTAACGCTGACTCTTGGAAAGTCACGCTTTTCCTCATACATGTCGTATAAGTTAATTGTTTTCTTCTTCTTTGGCTTAATTGCTGCTTTATTTTTGTGGCTCATTAGCTAAGTTAAATCAATATCCCTATTAAATGTGGTAGGAAAACAATAAAGAATGCAAAAATGAGGCCGAGCTTAAGGTAAAAAAGAAAACAAATGAAAGACAATAAATATTATTTAAATCAATAAGATACTATTTATCCCCGCTAATTATTAATAGACCATATTCGCCACATGCTGGTCCGAGAGGTCCAGTTATTGATGTTTATTTTTAAAATCCAGTCAGGCAAGGCCTGGCAAATTAATTCATGAGATAAACCAGTATCTTCCAATTCTTGACTACGATTTCGCTTGCGTGAGGCATATAGCATTTGCTTGTCAGGATATTGCTTTAACATCTCGTTAATCTGATTTTCATCTCTAACGGAAATGATTTGGAGATTATTAGTATTGTAAAAATCCATGTTTAATTCTGCCGGATCTGAATATGAACCGTCCTGATCTAAAACCATCAATACAGATTCGTTTTCAATCGATAACGGAGTTAAACAGTTTTGCCAAAGTGCGACTTCTTTACTGGCAGGCAAGGAAAGCGTCAGTATCACCAACAATACATTCACGCCGAATGAAATCCAGAATACAACGGGCCATAAATATTTGAAGAAGTTTCGCTTTAGTAACTTAAATTTTTCATCTGCTTTCAAAGCAGCCATGGCAAACATGACAGGCGCAAAAGGTAGGAGAGGAAATAAATAGCGCATTTCCTTATGACCAAAATAGCTATGAAATAAAACAAAGGGCACTGTCAGCCAGGTAACAGGATGACGAGGAAAAAACAACCAGAAGGCTGCAATAGCAATGGGCAACAATAATGTAAGAGGCGGGATGAGCTGCACTGCAGAATAATAAATATAAAACCACCATGGCTCAGGTAAAGCAGCGCTGATGCCACCGCCAGACAGACCACTTAGATGAAATTTAAAGTAATTCAATGAACTTACTGTCTGTTCTCCATAAAGCCACGAATCAAAGCCAGCTCCCAATAGCAAAGCGAAGCAACCGGCAAATAAAATAAAGAAGATATTTAAAGGCTTTTGTTTATTGATGAACAGCATCCATAAACCGAAACCCAATAACATGAAGCCCACTTGATAACGGGCTAAAAATGCAAGACCAAAAAAGAAACCAACCAATAAAAAACGTTGTATCGATGCGGGAGAAGGGTAACGATATAAACCTAGCGCTAATAAAAAGAATGAACAAGCCCAGCCTTCTGAAGAAAAACGGACATTGGTAAAAATCAGTATCCAGGAGAATAAAAGAAAAAAAGCAGTCCATTTAAATGCTTTTTTTGAATTTATATCATTAGCAATGGACTGAATAAAAACAACGGTAGCGATCAAAGATATAGCAGCACTTATAAGCCGATAAATAAAAGCCAGAACAAAGTGAGAATCTATTCCGGCATAACTCGTAGCCTTCGATAGTACAAAAGCTATAAATGGCTGAAAACCGCTACGTACACCGGCTTTAAATTCCCACATCAACTCGCTTTGCATATCCATGCCGATCTTGGAAGTAGCAAAATTCAGTATCTGTGCATATTCGTCATCGTGGTAATGACCGACGCTAAACCAGGCTGCCAATAGATGTATTATTATGGCTGCTGTAAGCCAATATTTAGGTAATGATGTCATATTAGGAATGTTATTATTCTTATTTGAAATAAAATTATTATATAGGAAATATTTGATTAATTAATATGAGAAGTTGTGGCCCTAAAGAAACACCAAAACAGTCTTGTCATGAGACAGGGAGCAAACGTGATTATTTGTTGATTAGTACAGCAACAATAATTGTATTGTCGTACCTCATCTATTTATTGCCTGAAGCTATTTTAACTTCGTCCACTTATTTACATGCTTTTGTCTCTTCAAGTGTCACATTGGGCAATACGATGTCCTGGGGTATTCTGATTGGCATCATCTTTATTGGTTTGCTGGGACAAATACCACGCGAATTAATTATTGCATTATTGGGTAATAAAAATGGAATAAAAGGAATTTTGCGAGCAACATTTGCCGGAGTATTGCTTGATCTTTGTAGTCACGGAATATTAATGGTCGGTGCAAAACTATACGATCGTGGTGCGAGTTTAGGCCAGGTGATGGCATTTTTGATCGCTAGTCCATGGAATTCCGTATCCTTAACACTCATTTTATGGGCATTAATTGGCTTTAAATGGGTGGTGACATTCTTATTAGCCTCGATGTTAATAGGAATTATCTCTGGTTTAATTTTCGAATTATTAGTTAAAACTAAAACGTTACCGGATAATCCCAATAGAATCTCATTGCCAGAAGGTTATAAGTTTTATCCGCAAGCCAGGAAAGCGCTTAAAAATTTCAATTTCTCTTTTTCCTGGTTATATAAAATGCTTTTTCAAGGTGTAAAAGATTCACGCATGGTACTTCGATGGGTTTTCCTGGGAATTATATTAGCATCAATTATACGTACCTTTGTTTCGTTAGATATTTTTCAAACGTATTTTGGCCCGACATTGATTGGATTAGGGCTTACTTTGTTAGTTGCGACAGTATTAGAGGTTTGTTCTGAGGGTACTGTACCGGTTGCTGCTGATTTACTGACAAGAGCTAGTGCACCAGGTAATAGTTTTACTTTTCTTATGGCAGGTGTAGCGACTGACTATACGGAAATAATGGTACTAAGAGAGGTGACAGGACGTTGGATTATTCCTTTATTCTTACCGTTAGTGACTTTACCGCAAATATTATTACTGGGGTTTATCTTTAACCACATTAATTAGCTATTTAACATAATATACATTATGCGCATATATATGTATGTATCTGTATTAAGGAGTACTAGGTTTATTTTGTTCTATAAGGCTCTCTACGGCTTTTGAGCGTCCTCTCATGGCTCTTGTAAAAGGATCATCACGGTCTTCAGTGGCTGACATCAATTCGTCAAATGCCTTATCTGGGTCAAAAACGTCTTTGACTGATTGCGTCATAGAATCAACGGAAAGATCCATTTCTTCTAATTCAAATTCTTCTATTTCTTCAACTCTAGTTTCATATTTTTTAAATTCATCAGCTAGATTTGAGTAGTCTTGATTAAGCATTAATGCGTAGCGATCTTTTGCCACACAATTTGAGTCAAGACTGGATTTATCCAGATTAGTAAGATGGACTTTACCTTTATCATCAATACATCGATAAAATTCGACCGCATAAGACGATAAAGAAAATAATGTCAAAATTGTAAAAGATAATATTTTCATATGTTTAGCGTTTACATCTATAGTGTATATAATCATTAAATACACTATAGATCAGGCTTAATATCAATACCATGCTCATTGATGAATTAATTTCTAAAGAATTTCCTCTAGATGAGCATATGATCTATCTGAATCATGCGGCAGTATCGCCCTGGCCTTTACGTACAAGCAATGCTGTTAAAGCATTCGCAGAGGAAAATACTCAGTTTGGCGCACAAAACTATCTTTCCTGGCTTGAAACTGAAAATAAGTTACGTGGCCAACTACAACGACTTATTAATGCGCCTTCCTTAGATGAGATTGCACTACTAAAAAACACCTCAGAAGCGCTTTCTGTTGTCGCTTCAGGCCTAAAATGGCTTTCTGGAGACAATATTGTCAGTAGTAATGAAGAATTCCCTTCTAATCGTCTGCCTTGGCTTGCTCAGGCTAAACATGGCGTTGAATTTCGGGAAATTGATATTGTAAATACAGATTCTCCTGAACAAGCGCTAATTGACGCATGTGACAAAAAAACTCGTTTAATAACAATTAGTTCTGTTCAATATGGGACAGGCCGTAGGCTTAATCTTGAAATAATTGGTCAATTTTGTAGCTCAAATAACATTTTGTTTTGCGTTGATGCGATTCAGACTCTAGGCGCCCTACCTTTTGACGTTCAAGCTATTAATGCTGACTTTGTCATGGCTGATGCACATAAATGGATGCTAGGGCCGGAAGGCATTGCCCTTTTCTATTGTAAGGCGGCTACAAGAGATTTATTGGAATTACATCAATTTGGCTGGCATATGGTTAAAGATGTCGGAAATTATGCTGCCAAAGATTGGCAAGTAGCTGATTCAGCGCAACGATTTGAATGTGGCAGCCCAAATATGCTGGGGATTCACGCATTCTCTGCCAGTTTATCTCTTATAGATGAGATCGGTATCAATAATATATCTAAACTTATTTTTAATAATATAAGTTATATTATTGATAATATTAAAAATATAAATGGATTAAATTTCATATCACCGATAAAAAAACCGCATTTTGCCGGTATTGTGACCTTTAATATTGAAGCGAAGGAGATGACAGAATTATACGCTAAGCTAATGAAAAAGAAGGTTATTTGTGCAAATCGGGTCGGTGGATTACGTTTCTCTCCTCATTTTTATACTAGCCAGAATAAAATAGATAAAGGACTTGAGGTATTACTCTCAATTATTTGATTTAATTAAATAATTTATGATAATTATTACTTGTTTGTTGTGCCACAGTATCAAACTCTAATTCTTTTAGTGTAGCGATGAATTCAGCGACATGACGTACATAGGCAGGCTGGTTCGTTTTTCCCCGAAATGGCATCGGTGCCAGGTAGGGAGAGTCTGTTTCTACTAACATTTGATCCAGGGGCACCAACTTTGCCACCGCTTGCAAGTCTTTGGCATTTTTAAATGTCACAATTCCTGAAAATGAAATAAGGAAATTCAGATCCATTGCTGCTTGAGCTGTTTCCCAATCTTCAACAAAACAATGCATAACGCCACCAACCGTGTCTGCACCCTCTTCTTTTAATATCCTGATAACGTCATCTTTTGCTTCCCTGGTGTGGATGATTAAGGGCTTTTTCAGCTCTTTTGCCGCGGCAATATGTGTACGAAATCGGTCACGTTGCCAGTCAAGATCACCTTCGCTACGAAAATAATCTAATCCGGTCTCACCTATTCCAACGACCTCTTCTGCGCTGGCTAAAGACAAAATATCATCAACTGAGGCTTCTTTTTCCAGCTCTGTATTTGGGTGTATGCCGGCGGAAGCCGAGACCATCTCATGTTGCTTGGCTAATTCAATAATATCAGGGGAGCCATCAAGGTCGATAGCAACGCATAACATGTGGGAGATATCATTTTCTTTGGCGTTATTTAATATATCATCAACAGACATATCTTCGCTTAATAAAGGGATATGACAGTGAGAATCTATCAGAGACGACACGTGGAAAAGCCTATTTATTCAGTTAGTTACGGGCGCTATCTATCAGGCTCACATAGTGTGAGTAGGACGATCAGATTTTAATGCGCCAGCAAGTGATTTTTCGATTTTACTACGGGTAGCACCCTTATCCAGCTCACTGAATTGAACGCCGATTCCTGCAGTTTTATTACCTTGAGCGCCTTTTGGTGTAATCCAGACAACTTTACCTGCGACAGGCAATTTATCCTTACTATCGGTCAGGGTTAATAACATGAAGACTTCATCGCCTAATTTGTAGGCTTTTGCGGTAGGGATGAATAGTCCGCCATTTTTTACAAATGGCATATAAGAAGCATAAAGCGCACTTTTATCTCTAATAGTCAGAGATAAAATACCTTGTCTAGCATCACGGCCTGCAGCCATTTATGTTACTCCTACAAACTATTAACGTGCTGTTTCGGGTTTATTCCAATTCACTACAATTTCCTCAAACAGACTTAAAACATTGTAATTCATTGGCGCAGTCGATTGTTGGTATTTAAATAATACAAAATCGTAATTCCTGACTAACGCAATCAAGTCTAATGAATTTACAAGGTCTTGCAAGTCTTCTTTCAAGTCAAAATTCACCAAGTTAGCTCGCTCACGGAGTAATTTCAGACGAATAAGATCCTGAATTAAACGCATTAAAGCGACAAATATATTTTCAACGCCTAATGTTTGCCAATGTGCAGCTATTTGTACTGGGTCACAATTTTTTCGACTTAATAGTTTCAAGTCTTCAAGCAAGGCCTGACGATGCTGCAATTGCCCCTCTTCAACCAGGCTCAATGCTTTTAACGGTCCCCCAGCAGATAATCGTAATAATAATTCTGCAGGTAAGTCAGAAGAAATAGACTGTTCATCGAGCCATTTTATCGCTGTTTTATCATAAGCAGCGTCAAAGTCTATGCGCTGACAACGACTTCTAATCGTTATTGGCAAGTTCGATGGTCGATGACTCAACAGGAATAACATAGATTGAGGAGGTGGTTCCTCCAATGTTTTTAACAAAGCATTGGCCGTCGCACGATTCATGGCATCAGCGGGCTCAATAATTGCGATTTTTAAATTTCCGGAAAAACTTTTTAAGGTAACGTAATCAATTAGCTCCCGAATTTGGGCTATTTTAATTTGTTTGCCCTCTTCTTCCGGTTCAATAATTGACACATCAGGATGTGATCCTGCACTAAATAATTGACAGCTCTGGCAAGTACCACACGCATTTTCCGGATCAGTGCCTTTTGATAAACACAGCATTTGCATAGCAAATGTCTGAGCAAACTGACTCAACCCAATTCCTTCCGGGCCACATAGCAGCAAAGCATGAGGAAAACGATCTTGTTGCTGTAATTCCAGCAAACGTTGCTTTTGTTTTTTTTGCCAGGGATAGATTTTTAACATCGATAACTACTAGCCTAAATATTCTTTTAAAATATCCTGAATTTGTTGTTTAACATGATCAAATGATTGTGAAGCATCAATGATACGAAAACGTTCAGGTTCACCTTCAGCTCTTTGTAGATAACATGATCGTATTCGTTCAAAAAAGCTGATTTCCTCCTGCTCAAAGCGATCAGTCTCGCTGCGATTAGTCGCGCGTCGTAAGCCAGCTTCGACATCAATATCAAATAATAAAGTCAGCTTAGGTTTTAAACCCTGCTGCACCCAATTTTCAAGTGATTGAATACGTGAAAACTCAATTCCCCTACCAGCACCTTGATAAGCATAGCTGGCATCGGTAAAACGATCGCAAATCACAACTTTTCCAGAAGCCAATGCCGGAGTAATCACCTCATTAATATGTTGCGCTCTGGCGGCGAACATTAATAATAATTCGGTATCATCTGTTACCGCGACATTTTTTTTATCTAAAAGTATTTCTCTAATTTGCTCGCCCGTTTTTGTGCCGCCAGGCTCTCGCGTTTGTAAAATGTCATTTCCTGCTTCGGAAAGTATTTCTGCGATATAAGCCATTAAAGTACTCTTTCCAGCACCTTCGACACCTTCTAATGTTATGAATAAGCCTTGTTGCATTACTACTTTTTTCCCTTTTTTAACTGATATTTTGCAACGGCACGATTATGTTCTGCCAGGTTTTCAGAAAAATAATGTGATCCATCGCCTTTAGCAACAAAATAATAAGATTTTCCATCTTCTGGATGTAATGCTGCATAAATCGCTTCACGTCCAACTAATGATATTGGGCTAGGTGGCAAACCTTTATAACGGTATGTGTTATACGGTGAATCAATATCCAAATCCTTCTTTCGTATATTGCCATTAAATTGCCTACCCATAGCATAAATAACTGTCGGGTCTGTCTGCAACTTCATTTTCTTTTCCATTCGTCTGACAAACACCCCGGCTATAGTGCCACGCTCACTTGCCAACCCGGTTTCTTTTTCAATAATGGAAGCCATAATTAAAGCCTCATAAGGGCTTTGATAAGGTAAATTCGGAGCACGTTGTTGCCATTCTTCATTTAATACATCTTTTAATCGCTGATAAGCTCTTTTTAAAAAATCGACATCACTTGTCCCTTTTGGAAAGAAATAAGTGTCGGGAAAAAATAATCCTTCTGCTATAACTTCTGAATACGCTAACTCTTTCATTAAAGTATCAGGTTTATAACTATTTAAATGTTTCTCTAAAATTGCATTCGATTTTATCGCTTCTAGCATTTGATGTGTTTGCCAGCCTTCTAGCAAGGTCATTGAATATTGAATAACTTTGCCTGTTACAAAGATATTTAAAAGTTCATCCGGCAAAAGTCCTGGAGTCAGACTGTATTCACCAGATTTAATTTTATTAGCACGATTTGAACAGCGAGCCAATATTTCTAAATACCTGTTTTTTTCTGTTATTTTTTTTAATTTAAGTTTTTTATTTAAATCAGAAAAACTCATGCCGGGTTCAATAGTAAACACGGAATTTTGTTCGATATTAAATGGTGTGTTCAAAAACTTTTGGTAGTCAAAATACAGTAGTAGACCTGTAGTTAAAGAAAAGAATAAAACAAGTGAAGCGAGTCGTAAAAGACGTTTTATCATGGTGACGATATATAATGACGTTCTTGTAATGCTTTTATAATTTGCTGTGTTTTTGCACTGACAGAAAATATTTTTTTATCAATCATTTTTACAGGGCATACACCCATAATGCTATTACAAACAAAAACTTCATCGGCATTATTTAATGTCTCAAGCGATATTTTTTTAATCTCAATCTCAATATCAATTTTCAAATCCGGAGCGAGTTCTATTATTTTGTCTCTAATAATCCCGTCAACACCGCATGCCGATAAATCAGGCGTACACAAAGTACCATTAATAAAACAAAAAAAGTTACTCATCGTTCCTTCGATAACATTACCTTCTTGATCCATGACAAACCCTTCAGTAATCGAATTATCCGTCCACTCTGATCGTGCCAATACCTGTTCAAGTCGATTCAAATGTTTAATGCCAGCCAAGGCTGAATTTTGAACATATCGATAATCACATATTCGTACATTAATACCACTGGAATAATTTTCGTTCGGATATTCAGGCCAGGGATAAAGAGATATTATTCTGCTCGGTTCAACATTGCTAGGCAAAGCATAACCTCTGCCGCCTTGCCCACGTGTAATTATGATTTTAATCACGCCACGATCGACTGACTTTATCAAGGAAGAGGTTTCATCTTCTAAAATTTTTTTATCAGGGATAGAAATTTTTAATCGTTTGCAACCCAGCTGCAAACGATTCAGGTGTTCATCCCAGCAAAGCAATGAACTCTTTTCAACGGCAATCGTTTCAAACAAACCATCGCCGTATTGCAAACCACGATCATTAATATTGATCTCATTACAGGGAGAGCCATTGACCAGGAACATTTGATGCTTCACATGTTAGATGTTTTTGAAGATGAGTGATCCATTAGTACCACCAAACCCAAATGAATTTGAAAGCGCTGTTTCTATTTTCATTTCCCGGGCTGTATGCGGAACATAATCCAAGTCACATTCGGGATCGGGATCATCAAGATTGATTGTTGGTGGAGCAATTTGATCACGTAGTGCTAAAACTGAAAAGATGGCTTCGACACCGCCTGCTGCACCGAGTAAATGTCCAATCATGGATTTAGTTGAACTCACAGCCAATGATTTTGCATCATTATTAAACACACGTTTTACCGCAATTGTTTCTGCTATATCGCCTGCAGGTGTTGAAGTGCCATGGGCATTTATATAATCAATTTCATTAGTGTTAACAGCGCCATTTCTTAATGCATTCGTCATACATAATGCTGCTCCTTCACCATTTTCTGAGGGAGCAGTCATATGAAACGCATCGCCACTCATACCGTAACCTGAAAGTTCGGCAAGTATATTTGCGCCACGTTTTTTTGCATGTTCGTACTCTTCAAGAACCATAACCCCTGCCCCGTCACTTAACACAAAGCCATCTCTTCCCTTATCCCAGGGTCGACTGGCACGTTCCGGTTCATCATTTCTAGCAGATAATGCCCTAGCTGAAGCAAATCCTGCTAATCCAGTATTAGAGGTCGCCATTTCTGCACCACCAGCAATCATCACGTCAGCATCACCATATTCAATTAAGCGTCCGGCATCACCAATACAATGTGTACCCGTCGTACAAGCAGTGACAATGGCAAAATTGGGACCTTTCAGACCATACATGATGGATAAGTGTCCTGAAATCATGTTTATGATATTACTCGGTACAAAGAAGGGAGATACTTTTCTGGGTCCGCCTTTATCAAAAGCGCGCGTACCTTTTTCAATACCTGGCAAGCCACCAATACCTGAACCAATCGCCACACCAACTCGTGCTGCATTTTCTTCAGTTATTTCTATCCCTGAATTCTTAATCGCCTGTATGCCGGCGACAAGACCATAATGAATAAACGGATCCATCTTCTTTTGCTCTTTCCTTGGAACATAATCATCCAATTCCAGATTGCGGATAGAGCCGCCAATACGGGTACTAAATTCTGTCGTGTCAAAATGTTCAAGCGATGCAATACCGCTTTTCCCGGCAAGAATATTTTTCCAGGTTTCATCAACACTATTACCTACAGGTGTCACCATGCCTAAACCGGTGACAACGACACGTCGTTTACTCAATTTAATTTATTACCTACTATTATAATTAAGGAATATTTTGGAACGCCGTTCTTGCACATCCCGTACATCGTTGCTCCTGTGCATCCATGCACTCGCAACATACAGTACATCCTGTACATAGTCGCTTCGGACTCCTGTCCTCTCGCGACATACAGTACATCCTGTACATAGTCGCTTCGGACTCCTGTCCTCTCGCGACATACAGTACATCCTGTACATAAAAAAACCGCGTCAGACAATATCATGACGCGGCCTTTGGTGTTCTGTAAAACTATGACTTATTCAAGATTTTCATTTATAAAACTAACGGCCTGATTAACCGTCGTAATATTTTCAGCCTCTTCATCCGGAATTTCTGTCTTGAATTCTTCCTCTAATGCCATAACTAACTCAACTGTATCTAGAGAGTCTGCTCCCAAGTCATCAACGAAAGATGCTTCATTTGTGACCTCATCTTCTTTAACGCCTAGTTGTTCTATAACGATTTTTTTTACGCGCTCTTCAACACTACTCATGATGGATAATTCCCCCTTGTGACCCTGTGGGTCGATTTGCGTGTGCTATTTTAGTGAAATGAAATCTTCTTGCAAGCTTGTTTGCACACTGTTTTATTATTGCTTAAAAATCAATTAACTATATCTATATTTAGATGTGAATTGTAAATTTATCCCATGTGCATTCCGCCATTTACGCTCAGAGTTTGACCTGTTATATAGGCTGCATTATCAGATGCCAGGAACTCAACAACTGAAGCAACCTCTTCGGCTTGGCCCAGGCGACCTAAGGTAATTTGCTCTAACATTGACTCACGCACATCATCGGCTAATTCATTAGTCATATCGGTTTCGATAAAACCAGGTGCAACCGCATTGACCGTAATACCTCTTGAACCGACCTCTCTTGCTAAAGATCGAGTAAAACCTATCATCCCGGCTTTTGTTGCTGAATAATTTGTTTGACCGGGGTTGCCAGACAAACCGACAACTGAGCTAATATTAATAATGCGTCCATAACGCGCTTTCATCATTGCTCGCAGACATAATTTGGTAATACGAAACATACCGGTTAAATTCGTGTCGAGAACATCTTCCCATTCATCATCTTTCATTCGAATTAATAAATTGTCACGTGCAATACCGGCATTATTGATAAGAATATCTGGAGGATTTAATTCTTTGAGCTTATTTCCAAATTCTTCAACGGAGGCTTTATCTGCAATATTTAACACCAGTCCTGTTCCCGTATATTTATTCTCATCAATATACTTTGATATTTGTTCTGCGGAATTTTCTGTTGTCGCCGTGCCGATGACAAAAGCACCTTGCTCTGCAAATTTAGTTGCGATTGCTTTGCCTATGCCTCGACTGGCACCAGTCACTAAAACAATCTTATCTTTATATTTATCAGTCATACTATTAACTCTTTAAAATAATTATTCTAATGCTTTCTTCAAAGAAGCTTCATCTTGAGTGGAAAACAATTCAAATGATCTATCGATACGTTTAATTAAACCTGAAAGCACTTTGCCAGGACCACATTCAATTATTTTTGTAATATTCATGCTTTTCATATTATTTATGCTGTCGACCCAGCGCACAGGTTTATAAAGTTGCTCAAGCAGTGCAGTTTTAGTCTCATCTGATGACGATTTTACTTTTGCATCTACATTCTGCAAAACCGGTATTTTGGCTTCCTTAAAAGCAATTTTATTTAATGATTCCTCAAATTCTTTAGCTGCTTCTTCCATTAACATACAGTGGGAAGGAACGCTGACAGGTAATAATATAGCCCGTTTGGCGCCTGCATCCTTTGCTGCAGTAATGGCTCTTTCCACTGCTTGTTTATGACCGGCGATAACAATTTGGCCGGAAGAATTAAAATTAGCTGCGGATACAATGTCGTTTTCTGCTACATCATTACAAACCTGTGTAATTTGTTCTTCATCCAAACCAAGGATTGCCGCCATTGCTCCAACACCATCAGGCACTGCTTTTTGCATACAGCGTCCTCGCTCTGCAACCAAAGCTATAGCATCCTCGAACGAAATGACCTCAGCACATAAAAGCGCTGTATATTCCCCCAGGCTATGCCCTGCCAATACCGTTGGCATTAAATCAGAGTTTTCTTTTAAGATTAACCATGTTGCATAGGCTGTTGCGAGTAATGCAGGTTGCGTAATTTCAGTTTGATTTAATTTTTCCTCAGGACCGGAAGCAATAACTTGCAAAAGGTCATAAGTTAAAATTTCCGAGGCAGTGTTAAATAGTTCTTTAATATCAGCTTGAATATCAATCAGATCATTCATCATGCCAAGAGATTGCGAACCTTGTCCGGGAAAAACAATTGCGAATTTTGATTCCATAGTCATTTATAAATAACATTAATATCGTAACAATGCCGAACCCCAGGTAAAACCACCACCAAAAGCTTCCAGTAACACAGTATCGTTTTCTTTTATTCGCCCATCTCTAACAGCAACATCCAGCGCCAACGGCACTGAGGCTGCAGAAGTATTGCCATGCTGATCAACAGTGACAACAACGTTATCCATAGACATATTTAATTTTTTTGCCGTCGCAGAGATGATTCGTATATTAGCCTGATGTGGCACCAACCAGTCTATTTCTTCTTTTTTCATTGAATTAGCTGCCAGTGTTTCATCGACAATACGACCAAGTGTATTTACAGCCATTTTGAAAACTTCATTGCCCTGCATTTTTATAAAGGCGCTATCTGTTTTAAGCTGTTCCTGATTGGCTGAAACGCCGGCAGGTACATTTAATAAATTTTGATATTCTCCATCAGCATGAATGTGTGTAGATAAAATACCCGCTTTATCACTAGACTCAAGAATCACAGCGCCAGCACCGTCTCCAAACAGTACGCAAGTATCACGATCTTTCCAATCAACAATACGTGACATCGTTTCTGCACCAACGATCAACACACATTTGGCATTATTATTTCGAATAAATTGATCAGCGATACTTACCGCGTAGATAAAACCGGTACAAACTGCTTGTATATCGAATGCAGGACATCCATGTACGCCTAAACGCTGTTGTAAAAGACAAGCAGTACTGGGAAAAACAAGATCGGGAGTCGTTGTTGCAACAATAATAAGATCAATATCCTCAGTCTTTTTCCCAGCTGCCTCAATTGCATGTAATGCTGCTTTCTCGGTGAGATCACAAGTTGTCTCATCTTCAGCTGCGATATGCCTTTTTTCAATCCCTGTACGTGATCGTATCCATTCATCCGTTGTATCAACCATCGATTCAAGCTCGGTGTTGCTCAACACACGTTCAGGTAAATAAGAGCCCGTTCCAGTAATTTTTGAATGCATCTAGAGACTTTGCCTATCAATTAATAATTGTTCCAGTTTAGTATTAATTTTTTCAGGAACATTATTCTCTACTTCAATAATCGCTTCTTCAATTGCAGTTGCAAAAGAAGCTCTATCAGCGCTTCCATGACTCTTTATAACAATGCCTCGAAGACCAAGCAATGAGGCACCATTATAATTTTTTGGATCAATTTTACGTTTTAGTGCTTTTAGTACGGGCATAGCAATAAAAGCCGCAAGCTTTGCGTAATAACTACTTCTAAACTGTTTGGTGGCATGGTAACGGAGGAATTCAGCAAGACCTTCACTTGCTTTTAATGCAATATTTCCAACAAAGCCATCACAAACAATGACATCAACTTCGCCTCTATATAAATCGGTCCCTTCAACAAAACCAATGTAATTCAAATGGCTTTCAGCCAGCAAAGTAGCGGCCTGTTTAACTCTGTCATTCCCCTTAATATCCTCTTCACCCACATTTAAAAGCGCAATTGAAGGATTTTCTTTATGTTCTACTGCACTGGTTAACTGTGCTCCCATAACGGCAAATTGAAATAGCTGTTCAGAACTTGAGTCTACATTAGCACCCAAATCAAGTACGTGTGTGTGTCCATGAGTACCGGGTAAAATAGTACAAATTGCGGGACGATCCATGCCGGGAAGCATTTTCAGGATAAATCTTGATGTTGCCATTAGCGCTCCCGTATTACCGGCGCTAACACAGGCTGAAGCATGGCCATCTCGTACTTGTTCAATTGCAAGCCGCATAGATGATTCTTTTTTATTACGTAGGGCATGGGACGGAGCTTCATGCATTTCGACCACTTCAGGAGCATGAATTAATTTAATTCGTTTGTGCTCTGTCGCATTATTATTTTGCAATTCTTCAAGCACGACATTCTCTTTTCCTACAAGAATAAGATTAAGATCGGTATGTTTTTTAAGAACGGCAAGTGCAGCGGGCACTATCTCTGATGGGCCAAAATCTCCGCCCATTGCGTCAAGTGCTATTATAGAATTCGAAGACATAGACTATCCAGAGTAACTTATTTCATCTCTGGATAAATATAGCTTGATTATTATTAATCTTCTTTAACGTCGATTACTTTTTTACCGCGGTAATATCCGTCAGCACTAACATTATGTCGAAGATGAACTTCGCCTGAAGTTGGTTCAATTGATAATGTAGACGAAGTCAAAGCATCATGTGAACGACGCATATCTCGTCTTGAACTTGATTTTTTAGTTTTTTGAACAGCCATGAAACTAGTCTCCCAATATTACTAATAGATAAATTTACTAAATTCTTTATTTCTTCTTTAATGACGCTAATACTGCAAACGGTTGCGGTTTTGCATCAGCATTAACCTGGTCTAATATTTCTTTACCAGAACATTCGTTTTCTGCGTGCAAGGGAGAGAGCGGAATGGATAATAATAATTCATCCTCAAGCAATTCCTCAACAGAAATAGTTTCTTCGTCCAACTGTAAGGGCTCATATTCTTTGGCCAAAGCATCTATCTCATCTTTATCTTTAATAACCCCCAGCAATGAGACTTTATGAATCTCAATAGCGACAGGTTTAAGACATCTTTGACACTCAAGTATTAATTCACTATCAATAACAGATTCAACGATACAGGTGCCAGACTCATCAAAATCAAAGGATAAGCTGTACTCCAGTTTACCCGTATTCTCTAGCAAAATACCTTTAAGGCGTCCGAGAGAGGCAAGTTGGAGATTCCCTTTAATCTGCTCTCTCGATTTAGCGAGACGCAATGGATTTATTAATTGCGACAGGTCAGATGGCATCAGGCGGCGAATATTATCGATAGACCCCGATACTGTCAAAATAATATCAACGATATTTTATTAAATAGCTGACTTATTTGATATTTATAGAGATTTGGCCAAAATAAACGACTAATTAGCCACTAGGAGCTCAAAATCAAGTCGCATAACATTATACTGGCTTCGTCATCGCCATACCGAAAAATGCTGCTCGAACGCCTTCATATCGAGTTTACCTGTAAATCACCGGATATTGATGAACAACATAGACAAAATGAGTCAATAGAGAATTACGTAGTACGTTTGGCGGAAGAAAAAGCGCGGGCGGTAGCCTCAAATCATTCAGAGGCCATTATCATTGGCTCAGATCAGGCTCTGGAATGCGATGGCAATATCCTCGGAAAACCCGGCAACCATGAAAATGCCAGACAACAACTGACAACAATGAGTGGGAAATCTTTAACTTTTTACACCGGCTTGTGTGTATTAAATGGAAAAACCCAGATAATGGAAAAAGATGTCGTCAAATATGGTGTAAGTTTTCGAATCCTTGATGAAGATGAAATTGAAAACTATTTAAACAAGGAACAGCCTTATCAATGTGCTGGCAGCTTTATGTCAGAAAAACTTGGGGTAAGCTTACTTTCGAAAATGGAAGGTGATGACCCAACAGCGTTAATTGGGCTACCATTAATTCGACTTTGTGAAATATTACGAAATCAGGGAATAGAAATCCCCTAACTACAAATTTGCCACAGAGAGCACGGAGGTCACAGAGAAGAGCAAAAATAATGAATAACAGATAATCAATAATTGGTTTTTTTCAAATGTTAAATAGCTTAAAAGACTTTCTCTGTGTTCTCCGTGCTCTCTGTAGCTTAGCTTTTTACTGTAGATTGAAGGCTCCATTTAGACTTTGTAACATTGCTGAGCCCATTTGATTTGCAAAACGATCCAGATAATTCTCTCTTTTAGTGTAATCGATAATATCTTCAGCACCGATTATTTCGCGAGCGACCTGACTGGCACTGGCTAATTCATCGACCAAGCCAAGTTTAATTCCTTCTTGCCCCGACCATATAAGTCCTGAAAAAAGTTTTTCATCATCGATCAGTCGGTCGCCGCGACCATCTTTAACAACATCTATAAATTGCTGATGAATCTCACCAAGTAGTCCTTGAACATGACTTGCTTCATCTTGCTTTAGTGGCTGAAAAGGATCCATGAAGCCTTTGTTATCACCTGCATGCAGAAGCCGGCGTTCTACTCCCAGCTTTTCAATTGCATCAACAAAACCAAAACCAGACATAATCACACCAATTGAGCCAACAATACTTGCCTTGTTTGCATATATTTTGTCTGCCGCTGCCGCAATATAATATCCACCTGAGGCACAGACATCAGTAATAACTGCATAAAGCGGAATCTCTGGATATTTTTCTTTTAGACGTTTTATTTCGTCATTTATGTAACCTGCCTGAACAGGACTGCCTCCAGGACTATTTATCCGTAAAATTACACCCTCGGTATTTTCATCTTCAAATGCGTTTCTTAACCCGGTAACAACATAATCTGCTCGAGCTTCAGTATTTGCAGAAATAACACCATTAACTTCAATTAAGGCAGTATGTTTTTCGTCACCAAAACTCGCTATTTCAGTATTTTTAGCTAAATAGATAATGAAGAATGACAATAAATAGAGTGCTAATAAACTTTTAAAAAATATACCCCAACGTCTATTTCGACGTTGCTCGTGAAGAACTTCCCTGGCTAGTTCATTTACAAGGGATTGTTCGAATTTTTCTGAATCAGCCATAAATTACTCTTTGCCTGTTTATTTCAACTTTAATGCGTTTATCTATAGTTTAACAAACTGTGCTGAATTAGAACGGATGAATTTGCACAAGTTTCATAAAGTTTATTAAGAATTAATACTCAATGTTTCAAGAAAGTTAATCAAATTTGCTTCAAGCGGCGCTTCTATAGTAATTTTTTGTTGCGTCAATGGTGATTTGAAGCTTAAGGATTTAGCATGTAAAAACATTCGTTTTAAGCCTGTTTTTTTGAATTCACGATTTATAAGACGATTGCCGTATTTCGTGTCACCCAAAACAGGATGTTCGATAGACGCACTATGTACCCGAATTTGGTGAGTGCGCCCGGTGATCAAATCAATATCAACTAACGTTGCTATATCATAGACCTTTTTACTGTAAAAAATTGTTGTTGCTGATTTGCCTCCTTTTTCAACAGTGATGATTCGCTCATTAGAAGGGTTTTTACTTAAAGCGGTATTGACCGTCATTTTCTTTTTATCAAATCGTCCCGCTAACAAAGCACTATATGTTTTTGTCATCTCCCCTGCACTTATCATCTCGTGTAATTGTCTCAAAACAGTCATATTCTTGGCCAGAATCAGGCAGCCTGAAGTATCTTTGTCCAGACGATGCACCAGTTCCAGTTTTTTATATTGCTCGCCTATGGAACGAAATGCTTCAATTACACCATGAGTTTGACCGCTGCCACTATGAACAACAATGCCTGCCGGTTTATTAATAACGATAATTCCATCATCTTCAAATATTTTTGATTCAAGTATTTTTTGCTGTAGATATACTGGAGGTGTATTTGCTTTCTTTTCATCCAGGTAAACTGGAGGGACTCGAAGTACATCTCCCGCTTTCAACTTATAGGTCTGTTTTATACGCCCTTTATTTATGCGTACTTCGCCTTTTCGCAACATTTGGTAAATCCGTGATTTTGGTATTTTTCCAAAATAACGTAAGAGAAAATTATCAATTCGTTGCCCGTCATAGTCATCGGATATAACTATTTGTTTTGAATTGATTTTTTTTGTCTGATTTTGCTTCATTTTTCTCTTATTTTATTGCTGCAAGTGCTCAAGATTGCTATATTAGATTCTACAAACCCGGCATTCAGGTTAGTACCTGTCACAGTTATTGCGCATGAGTTCATGCACAAAGCTAGTGCAACGCGATTATTCAGGTTTGGTTACATATCGGTCAGGATGATAAAACGAAAAATTTCATCTAAAAAGAAAATATTTTAAGACTTTATAAAGTCCTGATATTTGGATATCAGTATATTACCCGATAGTGACACAGGAGATGTTCTGTGGATATAACAATAGAGCGTGTTCGTCTAGCGAACACATGAAATGGATTAAGCAGACACAGGGTTGAAATATTGCTCAACCCAAACAAAATGAGCAAATAAATATAGTGGTTGCGCTCCCGGCACATGACAAGGAATGACCGTCGTATTGCATAGGTAGAGCGAAGCTTAAGGAATTACATAAATGAAACGTATGCTGATCAACGCAACTCAGCCAGAAGAGGTGCGTGTCGCACTTGTCGATGGACAACGATTATACGATCTGGACATAGAATCAACCGCACGCGAGCAAAAAAAATCTAATATTTACAAAGCCCGCGTTATTCGAATTGAACCCAGTCTTGAAGCCGCCTTCGTAGATTATGGTTCAGAACGTCATGGTTTTTTACCCTTCAAAGAAATAGCGCGCGCCCTGTATAAACCTGAGCAAGCTGACAAACCACGTAGTGGTCGTTTGAGCATTAGTGATGTAATCAGTGAAGGTCAGGAATTTATCGTTCAGGTTGAAAAAGAAGAACGCGGAAACAAAGGTGCTGCATTAAGCACATTTATTAGTCTTGCCGGTCGTTATCTTGTTCTCATGCCCAATAATCCTCGTGCAGGGGGTGTCTCCAGACAAATTGAAGGCAGTGACCGTTCTGAAGCTAAAGACGCTATGAGTGGTCTCGAAATTCCGGAAGGTATGGGATTAATCTTGAGAACAGCAGGTATTGGTAAATCTTCTGAAGAACTGCAATGGGATTTGAATTACCTGTCGCAACTTTGGGGTGCAATAAGTACTGCTGCAGCAGAACGTCCCGCGCCTTTTCTTATTTATCAGGAAAGCGATGTCATTATTCGTGCTATTCGTGATTATTTACGAAAAGACATTAATGAAATATGGATTGATGACGCTGAAGTGCACAAAAGATGTCATGATTTCATGAGTCAGGTTATGCCGCATAACCTGGAAAAACTTAAGCTTTATACGGATAACGACCCTCTCTTTACTCGATATCAAATTGAGTATCAGATTGAATCTGCATTTTCCAGAGAAGTTCGATTGCCATCAGGTGGTGCTGTCATTATTGATCACACTGAAGCATTGATTTCTATTGATATTAATTCGGCGAGAGCAACAAAAGGAAGTGACATAGAAGAAACGGCGTTAAATACAAACAGGGAAGCGGCTGAAGAAATAGGACGGCAACTTCGTCTGCGTGATATTGGTGGCCTGATTGTTATCGATTTCATTGATATGTTAAATACACGAAATCAACGCGAAGTAGAAAATACTATGCGTGAAAGTCTACGTATGGATAGAGCACGAGTTCAAATTGGCAGGATATCTCGTTTTGGTCTTCTTGAAATGTCTAGGCAACGCTTAAGACCCTCGTTAGGTGAATCCAGTCACATACCCTGCCCTCGTTGTGACGGCCAGGGAACAATTCGAGATGTTGAATCATTGGCGCTTTCAGTGTTACGCATTATTGAAGAAGAAGCGATGAAAGATATGACTGCCAAGATTATCGTTCGTGTCCCGGTTGATGCGGCAACGTTTTTATTAAATGAGAAACGACAACCCATAAGTGAAATACAGCATCGTCTCGATGTTGATATTTTAGTTATCCCTGATCCATCTATGGTAACACCACAGTATTTAGTGCAACGTGTACGTTTGACTGAAGTTAAATCAGATGGGAATAATCAGCTAGCAAGCTATTTATTGAAAGCTGAAGAAAAAGATAATTTAAATAATGATCTGATAAATACTCATAAAAAACCACCGGTCGAAAGACCTGTCGTTAAACAGTTCACGCCTGAGGCACCAGCTCCTACTGCTGGCAAACAAAATAAGACAGGCTTGATTAAACGATTATTAAAGCTCTTCAGTAGTCTATTTAGCGTTACTGAAGATAATAAATCTTCTGATTCTAAACCAGATAATAAACAACGAAATAATAATCGACGAGCAAATAACCGCTCTAGAAATAATCGTGGCAACAATGCCAATCGTGATAGACAAGGACAAAACCGTAATCAACAAAGACGTAATAATAAAAATTCAAACAATCAACAAAGACGTGGAAATCAAAAAAATAATCAGGGGGAAAATCAGTCTGAAAATTCTTCAGATAGCGCAAATTCAGCTAATCGCAATAGTAACTCAAGACGCCGTAACCGTGGTGGTCGCAGACGCAAGTCGGGAAATGCTAATAGTAATAAAGAGACGAATAACAATTCAGTAGAGAACGTTTCGCCCGTTAATACTGCTCAGAATGTAGCGTCAAATAATGCACAAGCTAATAATACAGAGAACAAAGCTCCGCAAGATAATTCTACTCAAGCTTCTATTAGTGCTGCACCAAGTGTAGCAGAGAAAGATAATGAAATTACTCAGATCAATCCCAATACAGCATCGGTAAGGCCTATACAAAGTAACGAAAATGATACTGACAAAACAGATATTAATTACAATGTTACAAATCAGAATCCAAATAATGAACGTCAGGAAGATTCATCAGCCGTTTCTGTAAACAAAGAAGTAGAGGGAAATATAGCAACAGCAGTTGAAAACAAAGATTAAGGAAGCTCTGATTTAATTAATGTTCTCGTGTTGCGTGAAATGTAATGCCAGGCCATCGTTCAATGGTTAAATTGAGGTTCACCATAGATGGTGCTAAATAAGTTAGATGTTCGCCGCCATCGAGGGCAATATTATCGCTAACTTTTTTTCGAAATTCGTCCAGCGTTTTATTATCATCGCATTCTACCCAACGTGCGACGACAACTGAAATATTGTCATACGAACATTCAACACCGTATTCTTCCTTTAAACGCCAGGCAACAACATCAAACTGAAGTACCCCTACTGCTCCCAAAATCCAGTCATTGCTGTTAATGGGTCTAAATACTTGTGTTGCGCCCTCTTCACCCAATTGAATTAAGCCTTTTTGTAATGCTTTCAGTTTTAACGGATCTCGTAATTGAACCCGCTTGAATAATTCCGGGGCAAAATGTGGAATACCAGTAAAATTAAGGTTTTCTCCTTGTGTAAACGTATCGCCGACTTGAATTGTTCCATGATTATGTAAGCCTATGACATCACCAGACCATGCCTCTTCAGCTTGTTCACGGTTTCCAGCCATAAAGGTGACTGCATTAGAAATTTGGACATCTCGCCCCAATCGTACATGGCGCATTTTCATGCCTCGTTGATAATGCCCTGAACATATTCTGAGAAATGCGATTCTATCTCGGTGAGCAGGATCCATGTTCGCTTGAATTTTGAAGACAAAACCACTCAGCTTATCTTCTTTTGGTTCAACTTCCCGTTCCTCAGTAATACGTGTTTTTGGCGCTGGCGCATGTTTAATTAAACAATCCATAAATTCAGCTATACCAAAATTATGTAAAGCTGTTCCAAAAAACACAGGTGTTATTAGACCAGATAAAAAGCCATCTTTAATAAACTCTTCATAAACACCCTGTATCAAACTTATTTCTTCATCTATATGAGTTAGTTGATCACCCAGGATATTTTTTGCCTCTTCACTGTGTAAACCAGTTATTATTTTTCCATGAATAGCTTCATCTTGCTTGTCGTAAAGCCGAATAGAATCATCAAGTAAATTATATATACCTACTAATCTTGTTCCCATACCGATTGGCCAGGTAAATGGAACACATTTTATTCCTAACTCCGTTTCAATCTCATCTAATAATTCAATCGGCTCCTTTCCTTCACGATCCAGTTTATTAATAAAGGTAATTATAGGTGTGTCACGTAATCGGCAAACTTCCATTAACTTAACGGTTCGTTGTTCTACACCTTTTGCGACATCTATTACCATTAATGCCGAATCAACAGCGGTTAAAGTACGATAAGTGTCTTCAGAAAAGTCCGCGTGCCCCGGGGTATCCAGTAAATTAACAATGTTATTCTGATATTCAAATTGCATCACCGAACTGGTAACAGAAATGCCTCTATCCTTCTCCATTTGCATCCAGTCTGATGTTGCATGTCGATCTGACTTGCGGGATTTAACCGTTCCAGCTGTCTGAATCGCGCCACCATACAATAACAATTGCTCAGTTACTGTCGTCTTACCGGCATCAGGGTGAGAAATGATAGCAAAAGTACGTCGTTTATCCGTTTGGGCGTGTTGTTCTGACATCGTCTATGTAAATAAAAGTTTGGGAATCGATGAGTCAGATTAATCAGATAATGTGATTGATTCACTCATCAATCTTTTCATTTCTCTGACGGCTTCTGGCAAACCGGATAAAACAGCGCGGGAGATAATACTATGTCCTATATTTAATTCCAGTATTTGAGGTATTGCGGCAATTTGCATTACATTTGTATAACTTAATCCATGACCTGCATTAACTTTAAGGCCTGCATTCGAAGCAAATTCAACTGCACTAATTATTTTCTTTAATTCTTCTGTCATGCTCTTATTATCTGTAGCATCAGCATAATGTCCGGTATGAATTTCAATATAAGGTGCAGAAGAATCAGCTGCTGCTTGTATTTGATCCTGGTCAGCATCGATAAACAAAGAGACTCTAATTCCTGCTTCTTTTAATCGTTCACAGCTCTCTTTTATACGTGCTAATTGAGTAACAACATCCAATCCACCTTCAGTGGTTAATTCCTCGCGTTTTTCCGGAACCAGACAACAAAACCGGGGCTTTATTGATTCGGCAATAGTTAACATCTCTTCTGTTACTGCCATTTCGAGATTCATCGAAGTTACTAGTGTTTCTTTCAATATACGAACATCACGTTCCTGAATATGACGCCGATCTTCACGTAAATGTATCGTAATAGAATCTGCGCCGGCTTTTTCTGCAAGATATGCTGCACTAACCGGATCAGGATAACGCGTGCCTCGTGCCTGACGAAGTGTTGCAATGTGATCTATATTTACACCTAATAACATTTTTATTAATTCTATTTATTTATTGAATGATATCGTTACTATATCCGATAAACGAATTTATCAAACTACTTTTTTGTTTTAATATAGGCTTGATAAAGTTCTCGGCTAGCCAATGGTTTTTCTCCCAAATGTTGATTTAGTATTGACTTCAATAATACTTTTGCTTCATTAATATTTTCAACATCTGACAATGTTTCTGCATCGAGTTCCAATAATGTTTTTCCTGAAACATTAATGCCTGACTTAATATTATTCGTCGTTAGAGAAGGCCCAAAATCAAACTGATAATAATATTCTTTTTCAGAGTTCAAAGCTTCTCCCGTTTCTACTTCATGATCAAGAATTACACCGTAACCTAATGACTGTAGCAATATTTTTTCATAATAACGTAATACAATTTGTTCAGACTTATCATTTAATAATTGCTGAATTGTTATATCGTATGAATCAAATAATTCCGGATGTGCCTCATGCTTATGAAGTAAGCGCAACATGAGTTCATTCATGTAAAAACCGGTCATCATCACTTCTGGCTTTAATGAGTCGGATAAAGCCGCCAATTCAATATTTGTTAATGTACCTAATTCAGACCTGGCGACCCACGACATGTGATACTTTTGATACAGGTTATGATTTATGCCTTGTTGCTTCTTATTTCGCTTTGCACCTTTTGCAATAAGGTTGACGCGACCATGCTCTCTGGAAAAAACCTCAAGAATCAGGCTGCTTTCACTGTAATCTCTGCGGTGCAATATATAGCATGGAGTAAGTTCAACCTTCATTAAGCTTCATATATATTCTAGTAGCACGAGTACATGCCTATTCGTAATAGCCAAATTGTTTTAACGCCTGTTCTGAATCAGTCCATTTCTTTTTAACTTTAACCCATGTTTTTAAGTTCACTTTTTTATCAAATATTTCTTCAAGATCCAGTCTTGCTTCTTTCCCTATTGCTTTTAACACACCACCTTCTTTTCCAATGACTATCGACTTCTGTCCTTTTCTTTCAACCCATATACAAGCATGAATATGAAGAATATTATTTTTTTCCTTAAATTCATCAATTGTAATTGATAAGTGGTAAGGTAATTCATCACTTAAACGGATCATCAATTTTTCACGTACAAATTCAGCAGCAAAAAATCGCTCGCTACGATCGGTAACCTGATCTTCGGGAAATAATGCCGGAGCATGAGGAAGATTCTTTATTATTGTCGACTCCAGAGTATCAAGACCTGTTCCTTTAGTGGCAGACACGGGAATAACTTCATTAAAATCCATTTTTTTTGACACAGTATTAATAAAAGATAACAAATCATTTTTATTTGATATTTTATCAACTTTATTAAGCACCAGAAATAGTTGTGCAGGCAATGATTTCTTCAATAAATCAACAACATTCTCATCAAGCTCGTTCCATTTTGATGCTTCTACAACAAACAGGATTATATCAATATAATTTAGTGTACTTGATACGGCCTTATTCATATGTTGATTCAAGACGAGCTTCGGCTGTTTTTGTAACCCAGGAGTATCAATAAAGATTATCTGGGAATCAGAAGAAGTTTTTATGCCGAGTAAATTCCAACGTGTTGTTTGTGGTTTTCTTGAAACAATACTGAGTTTCTGTTCAAGCAAATTATTCAGTAATGTAGATTTACCAACATTTGGTTTGCCAATGATACTTACATATCCTGTTCGAAATTCTTTCATGCTAAATTAATAAAAGTAGATTATTTACATTTTGAATTCAACAAGGACATGGCTTTATTTGCTGCGGACTGCTCAGCTTTACGCTTACTGGTTCCTTTTGCAACGATCAGATCCTCTAATAAACCAATTTTACATGACACCGTGAATTCAGGATGGTGTGAAGAACCAGATTCTTCTACTACTTTATAGGTAGGGACATCTTGTTTCCGTGACTGAAGATATTCTTGCAATTGTGACTTCGCGTCTTTTTTAATATCAGCTGGATCAATATTTTCAAGATGATGTTGATACAAAGAAAGAATAAAGTTGCGGCATGATTCAATCCCAGAATCCAAATAAACGGCGCCAATTAATGCTTCTACAGTATTAGCTAAAATAGAGTCACGACGCCAACCGCCACTTTTCAATTCACCTGGACCAAGCTTTATTTCTTTTGAAAGCTGAATATCTCGACCAATCTCAGCAAGCTTTTCTCCCTTAACCAAAGATGCTCGAAGCCTAGTTAGCTCACCTTCAGATACGTCTGAAAATTTACGGTAAATAATTTCTGCAATGACAAAGCCTAATATTGCGTCACCCAGATATTCAAGTCGTTCGTTATTATTATTACCAAGGCTTCTGTGAGTTAAAGCTTGATCCAATAATTCCTTATTATTGAATTGGTAATCAATCATCTCGCCTTAATTATTAGTAGCAGGAATTTCTAATGTCTCATCAACATCAATCATTAAATGAAAATTTTTAAAAAGAGGTTGTGTGCGTTGATAAACAAAGTTCATATATTTTGTCTTGCCATTCTTTGATTTCTTTATAGTAAGATGATCTTTTATATTGTTTCGATCAAATTCATAAAGAGAATTTACTTTTGCATTCTTTAAGAATAGCGCTCTTATTTTCTTGGTTGAACTTCTCTTTTTTGCTGGCTGACTTATCACTGCTGCCATTACAGATTTTACTCCCAGATATTCATTGTATAACGGGAAAACCCTGAAACCAAAAGCAATAAAGCACGCAATCATACCCAAAATAATGAAAATACCTAATGCAGTCATACCTCCCTGTCGTTGTGAAATATGTTTCATAAATATCACCTCTATTTAGATTATTATTTAATTATTGTACCAATTCTTTTGAAATCTACACCACCGTTCTTACCATCCCAATTCATCCAGATCATAAAAGCACGTCCAACCAGGTTTTCATCGGGAACAAATCCCCAAAAACGACTGTCTTTGCTGTTATCCCTGTTATCACCCAGGACAAAGTATTGTCCATCTGGAACTATTGTTTCGACTTCCTGAGAATGTCGGTTAGGTGTAACCAGTATTTCGTGCTCAACACCACCTAATTTTTCTATTCTTAATGAGACTCCATCCATCGCAATTCCAGAACCAGTAGCATTATAGCGTCCATTTAATACTTGCGTCACTGACAAATCATTGATGTATAGAGTTTTATCATAATAAGAAATTTTATCTCCAGGCAAACCTACGACACGTTTAATAAAGGGAATACTTGGGTCTTCAGGGTATCTAAATACAGCAATATCACCTCTTTCAGGCGTTTCATTTTCAATAATTTTGCTATGCAACACGGGCAAACGAATACCATAGTCATATTTATTAACCAATATAAAATCACCAATCAATAATGTCGGCATCATTGAACCAGACGGGATTTTAAAAGGTTCAAAAATGAATGAGCGAAGTATTAGTACAATGAGAAAAATTGGAAAAAATGATTTTGCGTATTCAACTATTAATGGTAGCGTCAGTGTCTCTTTGCCTTCAGAAACAATCTGCTCGAGTTTGTTGCGAGCTGGAGCGAAAAATAGACTGTCAATCAGCCAAATCAATCCACTTATAAGTGTTAAAAATACTAATAACGCTGAAAAATCAAAATTCATCTATCGTAGATTCCTTAGTTGAACACATTTAAGTGTGCGTTTTTTAGGTTTAGTTGCGCCAACTAAAAAGCCGAGCATAGTTATGTACAGGACGTACAGTATGCTTGTTTTGCAGGAGCAAAAACAAGCGATTCTACGTGAGACTTTTGCCGTTAAGCAAAGCTTTCGCTCCTGCTTACGCCCCTTGCCTACATCCTGTAAGAAAATGAACCTAAAAAATGTGCAATTGAATGAGTAGACAAACTCAGTTAACGACTGAGAACTAAATATATTATTAATTGCTATTATAAAACTCATTATATAATTAATGGTCGGTCAACTAAAGAATCTAGGATTTGTCTTTTCCTACATGAAGAATAGCCATAAAAGCAGCTTGAGGTATTTCTACTGAACCAAACTGCTTCATTCTTTTTTTACCTGCTTTTTGCTTCTCAAGTAATTTACGTTTACGAGAAATGTCACCGCCATAACATTTAGCGGTTACATTTTTTCTCATCGCCTTTACTGTTTGTCTGGCAATAATTTTTGAACCAATAGCAGCTTGAATCGCCACTTCATACATTTGACGAGGTATAAATTCTTTCATTTTTTCCGCTAAATCTTTACCTCTGCTCTGAGATAAGTCTTGATGCACAATACTGGAAAGCGCATCTACTCGTTCATTATTAATAAGAATATCGAGTTTAACTAATTTAGCGGCTTCATAACGACTAAAACTGTAGTCGAATGATGCAAAACCTCTACTGACTGATTTAAGTCGATCAAAGAAATCCAGCACAACTTCACTCATTGGCATTTCAAACGCGAGTGATATTTGTTTGCCTGAGTAATGCAATTTCTTCTGAGTACCTCGTTTTTCGATGCACAAGGCAATAACATTTCCCAGATACTCTTGCGGAACCAATATATCAGCAATAATGATAGGTTCACGAATTTCTGAAATTTTATTTAAAACGGGAAGTTTAGATGGATTATCAATCTTAATGACTTCATTATTTGTAGTTAAAACCTCATAGATTACTGTTGGCGCAGTTGTTATCAATCCGAGATTATATTCTCGCTCCAATCTCTCTTGAATGATTTCCATGTGTAGCATTCCAAGAAAACCGCAACGAAAGCCAAAACCAAGTGCTTGCGATGTTTCTGGTTCATAATGCAACGCCGCATCATTTAAGCGAAGTTTGCTCAAAGCTTCTCGAAAAGACTCATAGTCTGCCGAATCGACAGGAAATAAGCCTGAGAATACACGAGGTTGAACCATTTCAAATCCAGGTAATGGTTTTGCAGAAACGTCATCGACAAGTGTTATTGTATCGCCTACAGGAGCGCCATCTATTTCTTTTATACCAGCGACTACATAACCTACTTCGCCAGTATCTAGTAAATCTTTAGGTTCACGTTTTGGTGTAAAAGTACCTACTTGACCAACTAGAAAACTTCGGCCTGTAGACATCATTTCAATTTTCTTTCCTACTTCTAGTTGACCATCCACAATTCTTACTAAAGAGACAACGCCAAGATAATTATCAAACCACGAATCAATAATAAGCGCTTTAAGTGAACCTTTAATACTGCCAGTTGGAGGTGGAATTTTTTTAACAAGTTCATTTAATAATTCATTTACGCCTTCTCCTGATTTAGCACTTACTCGTAGGGCATGCTCGGCTTCAATACCAATTATTTCTTCAATTTCATTAATAACACGTTCAGGTTCGGCAGAAGGCAAATCAATTTTGTTTAGTACCGGCAATACTTCAAGATCATAATTAATTGCAGTGAGGCAATTCGCAACACTTTGAGCTTCAACCCCTTGTGCTGCATCAACTATAAGCAAAGCACCTTCACATGCAGCTAATGACCGTGACACTTCATAACTAAAATCGACATGTCCCGGCGTATCAATAATATTTAATTGGTACTGCTCACCATCATCTGCGTCAAAGTACAGAGTCACGCTTTGAGCCTTGATAGTGATACCTCGCTCCCGCTCAATGTCCATCGAGTCCAGTACCTGCTCAGCCATCTCTCGCTCAGTTAAGGCACCACAAATTTGTATAAACCGATCGGCCAGAGTCGATTTTCCATGATCGATATGAGCAATAATTGAGAAATTACGTATATGTTGCATTACTAGAGTTGTTTTTAGATGATGATTTCTGCAAAAAGGCGCGATTCTATATGATCTTGCCGCTGCTATAAATGAAATATGAAGAATTATTACGGAATTAAAGACTATTTTCTTGCTCAAAAAAATGTAACAGCGCTTCTTCATCAAGATGATATTCACAAATTTCAATATCACCAACAGCTAGTAAAGGAATACGAGCAGCAAAACGCGCTGTCAAAGAGGTGTCCTGGTCAATATCGATTATCTTCACTTTAAAACTAAAACGGCTATGCCATTTTTCTAAAGCACCGAACATCTCATCACATAAATGACATTCTGGCCTGGAATATATTGATAAGACTATTTCAGGCTCATTCATCAATTTTGAGAGCAAGAAATATGGGGCTGCCTTGTCGATGAATTAGCACTGGAATAGAGCGACCTTTAGGTAAATCTTTCATCATTTCACTAAAGTGAGAAACATTATTAATTTTAATATTGTTTATCTGTAAGATGACATCTCCCTGACGTATTCCCGCTTTCTGAGCAGGTCCGGCATAAATTTTTTCGACTAAAACACCATGCCCATCACTTTCAAATTCTTTTTCCTGTTCTTTTGTTAAATCCTTGGCAATAACATTTAAAGAATTTGCATCAGCATCTGATTTTTCGTTTCTTTTCTTTGCCATAACACCATCATCAGTAGGCAACTCAGAAATTTTGACTTGAATAGTTTTATGTTTTGAACGACGAATTATCTCTACATCTACATTACTATCAACAGGGGTGCTACCCACTAAAGGTGGCAAATCAGAAGAAAAACTCACTTTGTTACCATTAAATTTAACAACGATATCGCCTACTTCCATACCGGCTTTTTCTGCAGGTCCATCAGCTAATACCTTCGCAATCAATGCTCCATGAGGATGTTTCATATTGAAAGATTCTGCTAATTCACGCGTCACATCTTGAATTAGAACACCTAACCAACCTCTGGCCACACGTCCATTTTTTCTTAATTGTGTGTATACATTTTTTACAACATTGACTGGCACGGCAAAAGATAGCCCCATAAAACCGCCCGTACGGCTATATATTTGAGAATTTACACCGATAACTTCGCCGTCAAGATTGAATAAAGGGCCTCCAGAATTACCTGGGTTTATCGCTACATCAGTTTGAATAAAGGGCACATAATTTTCATTTGGTAAACTACGCCCTATCGCACTAATAATTCCAGCTGTTACTGAATGATCAAAACCAAATGGCGATCCTATTGCCAATACCCATTCGCCAACATTTAAACTTGATGAATTTCCAAGTTTTAACGTAGGCAAGTCTGTAGCTTCTATTTTTAATACAGCAATATCACTACGTTTATCTGTACCAATTAATTCGGCAGTGAATTCGCGTCGATCATTCAATCTAACAATAATCTCTTCTGCATTGTTTACAACATGATGATTAGTAATAACATAACCATCTTCTGAAATGATAAAACCGGAACCTAAAGATGAACGTTCTTGTGAAGGACCTTGGCCTTCAGGAAGTTCATCAAAATATTTTTTAAAAAATTCATGAAACGGACTGTTTTCTGGAATATCAGGTAAATTATGACCTCGTGGCAAACTGCCTGGGGCTGACTTCTTCATGCTAGTACTAATATTAACTACGGCTGAAAAATTTTTATTAACTAGTTCAGTGAAATCAGGCAAGGAGCGTGCTTGTACAATATTGAGATGTACAAGAGCAATTAAAATAACAATCGTCTTAATTATTTTATGATACATTTTTTATATCCGTTACGAATCGTTATCTAAAAGATAACACAACGAGTGATTAATGAAATGATTTTACTGAATTGGCCATTAACGTAACAGTAGTCTTGGGAACCTCTCCTACTGCTGTAATTTGATATCCGCCAGCATGTGTTGAATATGCATTTACTCCACCAAAATTAGATAAGCCCGCATTTATATCGGGCTTCTGACTTAACTTTTCCACATAAACTGATACCAATGCCAGACCATCAGTATAAAGAAAGTGTTCTACTGGCATTGAGCTAGTCATCATTAGTTCTTTTTCTTTTTCACTCATAGTGAAACCAACAGGCATCCATGTCACTTTCCATTGTTTCTTGTCACCAACTTTAAAATCTACCTTTTTTACATTGTTGTACCAGGTAAAATCTTCAGCAGACATTGATGGTCGTAATAAAGCATCATCGATTTCATTATGTACTTCCAACTGAGTAAATATAATTTGCTCCAGTGTCACACCCAATTGATTTTTCAGTTCCGACTTGAGTAACAAACGAGATTCTTTTTCAATCCAGAGTTGGTAACCGTATCGATATTTATCATTTGGTTTAATGTTAACCATCCACGCTTCCATCCCAGCGACACGATCTTCTCCAGCAAGTTCAAAACTATAATATTCAGAAATCGATTTAATTGGACTAGGCAAATAAGTTGAAACTAATTTTCCTAATCTGCTTTTATCAACAACAACCATTTTATCTTCAGGGAAAAAACATTTTACTTCTTCCTTATCCCGAATAACTTCTCTTGCATTTCCCGTTAAAGAAACCAGGCGTTCATAAGCCCCATCAGTGCCTGATTTATGGATAATTCTCATCGTATCGATTTGCTTACCAAGATGATAAATAAAAACACCGTCATAATTTAACTCACGACTTGCCTTTGACATTTCATCAATTAAAACCTGGGGATCAGGTGTATTGCTGTCCGAATAAGCGGAACTAATGCTTCCGAAAAGAAGAACACTAAAAACAAGTAAAAATTGATGTTTCACTTAAAATAACCTGGATAATTATTTCTGTGGCTCAGTCGTAACAATTCTGACATAGGGCAAAATAGCATTTACGCCACCATTACTTCGATATTCATTATGATTTATTAAATAATTATTAAGGCGTTGATCTGCTGTTGAAACAGGCGTATCTGATTTCTTTATTGCAGCTGGTAAAACTTGCGGGTCTGGAAAGCTAAATGTCTGAGGCTGAGCAACTGTTGTAGCAGCAATTGTTGGCGCACTTTTAAAAGATGAATCTTGTTCGTTACCGCTTTTAATAGTGAATACGGCTACCATTGCGACTGATGCCGCAATAGCAAAACCCATAAGGGGTTTTGTATTAAATCGTTTTGTTATATTCGGAGCAAGAATATTGGGTTCGTCGCGTAGAGCATTGCTTACTTGTGTAGAGATCTGATTAGAAATTTCTTCTGGTAGATTATCGCGTAAACAATCACCGATGAGATGATAGCGTGACCAGGTATCTTTCATGTCTTCATTATGAATTAATTCATCCAGAGTATGTTCGTTCTCATGTTCACCATCGATGAGTGCTGAAAGCTGTTCATTTTTAGATTCGTTCATAATATTTAGCCTGTATCTTAATTTTGTAATAACGGTTTCATTTCATTATCAATAGCTTCACGTGCACGAAATATCCTCGACCTTACTGTGCCGATAGGACATTCCATTACACTTGCTATTTCTTCATAGCTTAAGCCTTCAATTTCCCGAAGCATTATTGCCGTTTTCAAATCTTCCGGTAAATCTTCTATCGCTTTCAAAACTGTCGCCTGTAGTTCATCTTTAAGTAATAAACTTTCAGGTGTTGCCTGCTCTTTTAGAGCATCAGCACCTTCAATTTGTTCAATTTCAGAGACATCATAATTATTTCCTGATGGTCTTCGAGATTGTACAGCAAGATGATTCTTGGCTGTATTAACCGCGATTCGGTATAACCAGGTATAAAAAGCACTATCACCACGAAAATTTGGCAAAGCTCGATATGCTTTAATAAAGGCTTCTTGTGTGACATCTAAAGCATCGCTTTGGTTCCTGACAAAGCGAGAAACAAGATTAATAATACGCTGCTGATATTTAAGCACTAGCAAGTCATAGGCCGCTTTTTCGCCATTTTTAACGCGTTCTATTAATTGCTTATCTGTTACTTTATCGGCCATACGGGCCATCCTCATGTGCTATTATTTTGCGTATTGCAGTATGCATCTCAATTTCAGGATTGCATGCAGAGATGTTATGAAATAGTTTAATATTCAACAATCAACGACTTAGATAAAAAAGGGGCTATCTTACCTTAAGCACGATGCATGACCAACAACAACATGATGTATTAATTATTGGCAGTGGTGCTGCTGGGCTCAGCCTCGCCATAAAGCTTGCTGATCATGCCAATATCGCCGTTTTATCCAAAGAATCGCTAACTGAAGGTGCCACCTTATATGCGCAAGGCGGTGTCTCCGCTGTTCTAGATGAACATGATTCAATTGAATCCCACATTGAAGATACCCTGACCACGGGTGCCGGGCTGTGTAATCCGGATATCGTTCGTTTTGTTGTTGAACGCGCACATAAGAGTATTAATTGGCTTGTTGATCTTGGTGTTGATTTCACTCGATCAAATGAACAAGCAGGTTCGAATTCACCTTTTCACCTGCATAAAGAAGGGGGTCATAGCCACAGACGTATCATTCATGCCGCTGATGCGACCGGTAAAGCCATAGAAACAACCCTGGAATCCCGGGTTAGAGCACATCCCAATATCGATTTATACGAACATCATATCGCGGTTGATTTAATTACGACACAAAAATTAGCAAAACCAGGCAACCGCTGCCTTGGCGCATATGTACTTGATATTGATAGCAATAAAGTTAACGTTTTCAGTGCTCGCAACGTCATTCTTGCCACTGGCGGCGCAGGTAAAGCTTATCTTTATACCAGCAACCCGGATAGTTGTACTGGAGATGGAATAGCCATGGCTTGGCGTGCCGGTTGTCGCATCGCAAATATGGAATTTATTCAGTTTCATCCGACCTGCCTCTACCACCCAATGGCAAAATCATTTCTCATATCCGAAGCATTAAGAGGTGAAGGCGCCAAATTAATTCTGGCAAATGGTGAACGATTTATGCATCGATATGACCCGCGTGAAGAATTAGCGTCAAGAGATGTTGTCGCACGGGCAATTGACTACGAAATGAAGCGTTTAGGTCTTGATTGTGTTTATCTGGATATTTCAGACAAATCGACAAAATTTATCGAACAACACTTTCCTACCATTCATAAACGTTGTCTGGATTTAGGTATTAATATGGCAACAGAGCCTATCCCTGTTGTCCCGGCAGCTCATTACACTTGTGGTGGCGTAATGATTAATCAAAATGGTCAAACAGACATAAAGGGGCTATATGCTATTGGCGAAGTCAGTTCTTCTGGCTTACATGGTGCAAATCGCATGGCAAGTAACTCATTGCTGGAATGCGTTGTTTTCGCACATACCGCTTTTAAAGATATTCGGCAATCTTTATCCGCCACGAAAATGCCGGGCAAACTTCCAGAGTGGGATGAAAGCCGGGTTACAGATTCGGATGAGGAAGTTGTTGTTAGTCATAATTGGGATGAAATCAGGCGTTTTATGTGGGACTACGTTGGTATCGTTAGAACCACAAAACGACTGCAACGAGCACAACATAGAATCAAGTTATTAAGCTCGGAAATAACTGATTATTATGGAAATTTTAGAATAAGCAAAGATCTTGTCGAACTGCGAAACCTGCTGGTCGTCGCTGAATTAATCGTGGAATCCGCACTAAAAAGAAAAGAGAGTCGTGGACTCCACTACACCGTTGATTATCCCATTGCCGATACAAGCGATAACGCCGACAATAGTATTATTAAATCAAAACCTTCAGTAAATGGACATGTTGCAGCATAAATAATATTTTAAATTACAACTACTTATAATATTTTCTTGATTATCTGAAAATAATTCCTATATATATATTTGAAGATTAAAGGTATTTACCGGTATTCACTATGGCATTTTTTTTGCATTTGAATTATCAAGTAAACTATGACTCTTTAAATTATGACGATTTCAACTGGGCCTATGGCAGATATTACAGACATTAGCGAGTCACCAGGCGTACAAAACTCGCGCCTGATGATTTCCTATCCTGAAAATATGACCGATGTGACGAATATGTCCATTCACGTTATGGGCGTATTGCAAAGCACACTCGAACTGGAAAAATTGATTGAACTATTCGATGATGAAATGGCTGCTGTTGTTCCACATGACCATCTTAGTTACATAAATAAAGAAGAAAACATCAAATTTGATATCGCTAAACCCGGGCGTCACAGTTCAAGTTATAGCCTGGTTTTATTTGGGAAAAATATGGGAGAACTAACTATCTCCAGAAATTCCAAGTTTATTGATGTCGAAATAAATAAAATAGAGAGTTTAATATCGGCATTAATATATCCATTAAGAAACGCACTACTTTATAAACAGGCGATAGAAAAAGCTTATAACGATCCATTAACAGGATTAAACAATCGCGCTGCATTTGATAAGTCAATTGAACAGGAAATTGATTTAGCTATGCGCCATGGTCATACGCTTTCATTAATGATGTTAGATCTGGATAGATTCAAACAAATTAATGATAACTATGGTCATATCGTCGGTGATGCCGTATTAAAAAGTTTTGCCGATTGTGTAATGGAATGCATGCGCCGTAGTGATATCGTTTTTCGATATGGCGGCGAAGAATTTGTTATCTTGCTCAGAAATACAAAAATTGCAGGCGGCAAATTGTTAGCTGAACGTATGAGAAAAAATGTTGAGAAAATGAAGTTTGACTACAATAATATAAAACTCAACATTTCTGTCTCGATAGGTTTAGCCGAATTAAAAGAAAGCGATGACCGACTCACATTTATTGAACGCGCTGACACCCTACTCTATAAAGCCAAGGAAAATGGTCGTAATCGTGTTGTTGCAGAGGGTGAAGAGTAGCTTCAAGTAATTTAATTTAAATCACCCTGTCTCCTTTAATTTATAATTCTTTTTTAATTATGGTTTCGCCCTATGGCGAGTCACTTTCTCTTGCGTGCTCAAGGGAAAGTAACCAAAGAGAAGAGCACCCTAATGTCATGGCCTACGGCTACCTTCGCAAGTAATCAGTTATAGTCGGGTCGCGCAGACACAACATCCATGTTGTGACTACGCTCAATTGTACGTCCTGTACAATTGACCCTATAACTAATCACTTACTCAGCATGACACGACGGGAATCAAAATCTTGTAACCGATTAAAAATTAATCACTCCGACACTTTTTGTTTAGGATCAGATCTTGAACCTTGAATTCACTAAATTAACTCTAACAACTCTTCTTCATTTAAAGTTTTTACACCTAGTTGCAAGGCTTTTTCATATTTACTGCCCGGAGTTTCGCCATACACAACATAGCTTGTCTTTTTTGAAACACTACCGCTTACTTTCGCACCTAAGGCCATTAATTTTTGCTTCGCTTCGTCACGGCCCATACTGGATAAAGTGCCGGTGATTACAAATGTCAGTCCATCCAGTGAAGATGATTGATTAGCTTTAACTGTTTCCCAATGGATATTCTTTTTTAGTGTTTCAATTACTTTTCTATTATGCGTTTCTTGAAAAAAACTATGAATGTTGTGAGCAACAACAGGACCAATATCTGCTATTTGTTCCAGTTCTTCAGTCGATGCATTTTCAATTGCATCAAATTGTTTAAAATGCTGAGCCAGTGATCGAGCTGTTGCTTCACCGACTTCACGAATACCGAGTGCATATATAAATCGATCTAATGTTGTCTCCCGACTTTTATCTAATGCTTCAATTAGATTGTCTGCTGATTTTTTTCCCATCCTTTCCAGATCAGCAAGTTGTTCATGTGATAGTGAATAAAGTTCGGCAACTGTATTAACTAAACCAGCTTCTGTTAATTGAATAACTATTTTCTCGCCGAGACCATCAATATCCATAGCTTTGCGTGAAACAAAATGAATAATGGCTTGAATATTTTGTGCCGAACATGACAGGCCACCCATACAACGATAGGTTGCTTCTCCTTCCTGCTGCTCAACTGCCGAGCCGCAAACAGGACAAATATTCGGCATAACAAATTCAGTAACGTTCTTACGCTTTTCTTTAATAACACTTACGACTTCTGGAATAACGTCTCCCGCTCGGCGAATATAAACCCAGTCACCGATTTTGACATCCTTGCGTTTAATTTCATCAAGATTATGCAAAGTTGCATTAGTAATAGTAACGCCGCCAACAAAGACCGGTTCTAATCTAGCCACAGGTGTTAAAGCACCGGTACGACCTACCTGAACTTCTATATCTAATATTTTCGTCATCTCCTCTACTGGAGGAAATTTATAGGCAATCGCCCAACGTGGAGCACGTGAAACAAAACCCAATGCTTGTTGTTGTAATAAATTATTTACTTTAAAAACAACGCCATCAATCTCATAAGCTAACTCTGCTCGTTTTTCTCCTATCTCCTTATAATATTGCAGACAAGATTGAAGGCTTTTCATTTTTTTAGTTTCTGGTGAAACAGGAATTCCCCATTGCTTAAGTTGTTTTAATATCTGTGTATGGCTTTCAAATTCAACATTGCCTTTAAAATCACCTATGCCATAGGCAAAGAATGATAACTGTCTTTTTGCCGTTATCTTTGCATCTAGTTGGCGTAGAGAACCTGCCGCCGCATTACGAGGGTTGGCAAATAACTTTCCCTCTTTTTCTCGTTGTTTGTTATTTAGTTCTTCAAAACCTTTATGCGTCATGAAAACTTCACCCCTGATTTCTAATAATTCAGGAATATCATCGCCAATTAAATTTAACGGGATCTGCTGTATGGTTCTTATATTGTGAGTAATATTCTCGCCGCTATAACCATCGCCACGCGTAGCCGCCGTTTTTAATACGGCATTTTCATAACGAATACTAACGGCTAGCCCATCTAACTTTGTTTCTGCGGAGAAGATGACCGCATCTGTTTCCAATCGATCATTTATCCTCTTGTTAAAAGCTTGCATTTCATCTTCATTAAAAGCATTCGCTAACGATAACATCAGCACAGTATGTTTAACTTCATCAAATTCTGATAGCGGCGCAGCACCAACACGCTGCGTAGGTGAATTAGGAATAATGAGTTCAGGGAATTCAATTTCTATATCAATTAACTCTCGTAACAATCTATCGTATTCCGAATCTGGGATATCTGGGTCATCCAGAACATAGTATTGGTAGTTATGTTGATTAATTGTTTCACGAAGAATATCAATTCGCTTTCTGGCTTGTTGCAAAGTCATTTTAAATTAGTTTATTAATTAACTGAAAGTGACTCAGCTTTGTCTCGTAGAGAACTAATAGCGGTATTATTTAATATTTCATTGTCCGAGGTTCGTACTGTTCCACCGAGTAATTCAGCTAAACGTTGCGTCGTGTTTAAAAATAATTCAAAGACAACACTGGCATCAATTGAAGCAGGTGAATACATAAAGACAGCAAGACCTTTTGTTTTTAAATCTGACATGCGTCCAAGATCAAATGATCCTGGCTCATGCATGTTTGCTAGACTAAATAAGGGTTGTCCTGAATGAAGCTTGCCAGGTCCGAAATGATGAAAAATATTCATGTGTCCATAGACCATGCCTACTTCGTCTGCAGCTTTACTTATCGACAAACCATTAAATGAGATATGAGAAGGGCATGTAATATATAAAACTAATATATCTTCGCTGGCCTGATTGCTTTGTGGAAGATCTACTTCTTCTTCCTCTAATTCATCATGAGAATGAAGTTCTTCTTCAATTGCTGCGAAAACATCCGATTCATTATTTTCAGCCATTTTAGCCTCATAATCTTTGACGCTCATTTCAAGCGGCAAATCTTCATCAGGCTCATCAATACTTGTACTTACTTCTGACACTTTAAATGGTTCAGGTGTATCGTCGTTACTAATATCCTGATTTCGTGATTGTTTTAATAAACTACCAAGATCGGCTAATGCCTCAGTAGAATAATTATCGACGCTTACTTCATTATTGATGGTTGCAGCAACAGGGATGTCCGGGGTTTCGTCGACAGCATTGAGAATATCTGTCTTCTTTTTTGGTCTTCCTTTATAAAATACTTCCCACAAGTAGATACCTAAAACCACAAGGCATCCAATAATTAATAATATAAGGCGCAAGTTGTCCATGGCGCTCGTGGTATGTATGTATGTATGTATATTTATTTAGGCCGTCGCCGCCATCTCAACAGCTTCATCCATGTCTACAGACACAAGACGTGATACTCCAGCCTCGTGCATAGTCACTCCCAAAAGTTGATTCGCAATTTCCATGGTAATTTTATTATGTGTGATGAAGATAAACTGGACTTCATCAGACATAGATTTAACTAATTCGCTAAAGCGAGCAACATTAGTATCGTCAAGAGGCGCATCAACTTCGTCTAAAATACAGAAAGGTGCCGGGTTTAGTTTAAATATTGAGAAAACTAGCGCGACAGCAGTTAACGCTTTCTCCCCGCCCGACAGTAAATGAATATTACTGTTTTTCTTTCCTGGTGGGCGCGCCATGATAGCAACGCCTGTCTGCAATAAGTCATCGCCGGTTAGTTCAAGGTAAGCATGGCCGCCACCAAATAACTTTGGAAACATATCCTTAATGTGCGCGTTAATTTCATCAAATGTTTCTTTAAAACGGGTTCGTGTTTCTCTATCTATTTTGCTAATTGCATTTTCAAGTGTTGTTAGTGCATCTAGCAAATCTTTATGTTGACTATCGAGATAGGTTTTACGCTCTGCATTCTGCGTATATTCGTCGATTGCAGCGAGGTTAATAGGTCCAAGTCGCTGTATTTTTCTATCTAAAGATTCCAGTTGCGTTGTCCAATCTTCCTGATTGGCTCCCTCTTCCATAGCCTCAAGCAATTGTTTGGCATTTTGTTGTTCAGATGACAATTGTTCTTCTACGGTTTCAAGTCTAACCTGACAACTATTCACACCCAATCGTGCTTTTTCCAGCTCAGCACGTAATGCTTCCAGTTCCTGTTCATATTTATGTCGATTTTGCTCGAGCTCTCTCATGCTCGCTTCAATTGCCTGTACACTTGTCCGAGCATCACCCAGATTCTTCTCTGCATGAATTTTATCTTTTAAACAGGCCTCAATTTTTTCTTGAATTTCAGTCACTGGGGACTGATTTTCAGACAAGTTCTTTTCAAGCTCAGATAATCGACCGACAAGATGAGAAATTTGAATGTCATTACGCTTAATCGCCTGTTCATACGATGCACGTCGTGAACTAAACGATTCAAGCTGCAAGGCAATGCCGTGACTTTCATTATGTGTTTCTTGCCATGATGCTCTTGCTGTATTGAGTGACTCACGGTGCTTTTCCTTAACTTCAGAAAGCTCGTCTCGCTGCTGCAGAAAACGTTCATTATCTTTATCAAGTGATCTAATGCGCTGTTTAATAGAATCAATTTCTGATTTATCCGATTCATTCTGTAGCTGGTTAGCGCTCAACTCTTCAATATATTCCTGATGTCGCAGTGATAATTGTTCAGATTCAGTTTGAGTAGAAGCTAACTTGGTTCTAATGTCAGAAATACCCTGTTGCTGTTCGCTGGTTAACGATTGTTGTTCATTTAATGTCGTTTCAACCTGCTCAAGATCTTGTTCTGTTGTTATTAATTCAGCTTCAATCGATTGAATTTCATTTTCCCTTTTTCCAAGATCAAGTTTAAGCGAACTAATTTCTTCTTCACGATTTAAAACACTATCGTTTGCATCACTGGCATTATTTACAATAACCCAATCATGGCTAAGCCAGATTCCTTTTTCAGTAACAACACTTTGGCCAGCAGATAAGTTTGGCAACATGCTCTTTGCTTGTTCAAGTGAATCCGCCAGATAAATATTTTCCAGGATAGAAGGAACACGCAAGTCCGTTGTGATTTGTTCTATTAATCGCGGGAATTGTTTTGCTTCTGACAAAGAGCTTGAACTACTCGTATTCATTAAACCAAACTTGCCGGGCGCACTTTCTAATTTACCCAGATAATTATTAATATCATCAATACAAATATCATGCAGATGAATGCTAATGACAGTTTCCAGAGCATGTGTCCATTTTGGATTAACTTTGATTGATTGGGAAAGTCGTTGCTGTTGATCCAGATTATTTTCTTTTAACCAGTCACTTAATTCCTGATTATCTTCGATGACAGATTGTTGCAAGGTTTCTAAAGAAGCTAAACGACCTTTCAAAGCCTGATATTCCTGACGAACTGAATCAAGTTTTGATGACAGCGTTCTTACTTTCTCTCGATGATCTTTAACAACATTCTGTTTATTAGCGTATTCACTTGCCAAAACAGATTGTTTTTCTTCTTCGTTTTTTAAAGATGAGGCTAAAGTGTCGATTGTGTTATTAAGATCGGATTGCTCAAACTTTGAAATTTCTTTTTCTAACTGAAGACGGCGTTCAGCAAGTTCACCCAAACCAAATTCAAGATGTTCTAATCGCGTTTTATCAACTTGTCCCTGACGCGAAAACTCAGACCAGGACTCATTGAACGTATCCCATTCAGACTGCCAACCCTGCATTGCTTCTTCCGCATGATTGAGAATTTCATAGGCTTTATTACTCTCATTTCTTGAGCCACTTAATTTTGGTTCCAGATTAGTTAATTCAGATTGGAGTTTTTCATATTCTGTTTTGTCCTGCTCATGCTGTTTAACTGTATCCGCATGTGTTTGACGTGCTTTTTCCAATTCTGACTCTATCGTCGTAATTTTTTCGCGTGTATGCTGAAGTTTTTGTTCATATGAAGATATATCACTGCCTACTTTATAATATTCAGACTGCATATTATTAAAGTGTTGGTTAGCTTCACTCAACCCTTCTCGTTGTTTTTCAATTTCCGCCTCTGTCTCGCGAACTTTTGCGATTGATTCTTCAACTGCGTTTTCACGTTTGCCTGCGCCTTCTTTTAATTCACTCATTTCCTTATTTAAATCACGCCAATTTAAGGCAAGTAATTCAGAACTAAGTTGACGTTGTTCCTTTTTTAATTTTTTATAACGTTCGGCCGCTTTTGCCTGACGCTGCAAATGATTTAACTGTTTTTCCAATTCTTCACGAATATCTGTGAGTCGTTCAATGTTTTCTTTAGTATGCTTTATGCGGTTTCCCGTTTCTCGACGACGCTCACGATATTTTGAAATGCCAGCCGCTTCTTCGATATAGACTCTCAATTCTTCTGGTTTGGCTTCTATTAATCTTGAAATCATACCTTGTTCAATAATGGCATAACTACGAGGGCCAAGACCGGTGCCAAGAAATATAGCGGTAATATCTCGACGACGACATCGAGTGCCGTTTAAATAATAGGTTGAAACTGCATCACGATTAATCTGACGCTTTATTGAAATCTCATCATAACTGGCGTATTCACCACCCAGTTTATTTTCAACATTATCAAAAACCAGTTCGACTGAAGCCTGGCCAACAGGTTGACGAGCGCTTGAACCACTAAAAATAACGTCAGTCAGTGAATCTCCACGAAGGTGTTTTGCCGAGCTTTCACCCATAACCCAGGTAACCGCATCGATGATATTAGATTTGCCGCAACCGTTGGGTCCGACAACGCCAACAAGGTTGCCTGGAATGATGAGGTTGGTTGGATCTACGAAGGATTTAAAGCCGGAAAGTTTTATATTGCATAAACGCATGGGGCGTTACAATACTAAAGATTTAGTCCTCTGTCCAAACGTAAATTATATCTATAATTAACATTAATTATTTATAATAACATATTGATATTATTAGTTATTATAAATATATAAAAAATAGAGGATATGTCTTGCCTGAACATTATCAATGTTCTATCTTATCGCCTTATTATGTTGTAATAACAGAGAAAAAACGAATGCCAAAGCAAGCTATTGATGTACTTGAAACTTTCCCAAATCCAACACCTGAACGTGACTTTACTATTCGAATCGAGGTGCCGGAATTTACCTGTTTATGCCCTAAAACAGGCCAACCTGACTTCGCTATACTCGAAATTGAATATGTTCCTGAGCAACTGTGCGTAGAACTTAAGGCATTAAAACTTTATATATGCTCATATCGTGATCAAGGTGCATTTCATGAAGCAGTAAGCAATAAAATTTTAGATGATTTAGTCGCGGCAACATCACCGCGCTTCATGCGACTTACCGCAACGTTCAATGTTCGTGGCGGTATTTATACCAGTGTTGTCGCAGAACATATTATGGATGGCTGGACAGCTCGCCCCGCTGTTTCATTGCCTTAAACTCGCTATTAATGAATCAATTTAGTCAGGGTTTTAAATATTTGCTGTCAGGATTTAAATTAATCCTTAAACCCGGTGTTCGTCTTTACGTCCTTATTCCATTACTGATCAATTCACTCTTATTTGCCGGAGCAATTTATTTTGGTGCAAATTCACTCAGCAGCCTGATAGATAGCTTATTGGCGCAATGGCAATGGCTAGAATGGTTAACATGGTTACTTTGGCCAATTTTTGTCATTGTCGCGCTAACTATCGTTTTCTTTTGTTTTTCGATCGTTGCTAATTTGATTGGTGCCCCATTTAATGGTTTTCTAGCCGAAGCGGTTGAAAGTGTAATAACAGGTCAGAAAATACCGTCTGCCAACAATCAATCATTATCAAAAGTCATTATTATCTCGATTAAATCCGAGTTCCAAAAATTACTCTATTTTATTATCCGGGCTTTGCCTCTTTTAATTTTATTCATCATACCTATGGTAAATGTCGCAGCGCCATTGATTTGGTTTCTTTTCACCGCCTGGATGCTAACTCTAGAATATGGTGATTATCCTATGGGAAATCATGACATTGCATTTAAACTTCAACGCGAAAAGATTGCTTCAAATCGCCAACTGGCTTTAGGCTTTGGCTCTGGCGTCTTGCTATTAACAATGATTCCAGTTGTTAATTTTCTGGCTATGCCTGTGGCTGTCGCAGGTGCTACTCGAATGTACGTTGAACATATCAGACTGAAAACGTAAAATTATTACTCGAAAATTACAAACTATTAATTAATTCAGAATTGCTTCGTATGAACCTTTCTGGTATAGATGCACGCTGATTTTTACAGGGCGGAGGCAAGCGATGGCTGCCAAGAAGAAAACGACTAAAAAAAAGGCAAAGAAGAAGGTACCTTTAAGAAAGAAAAAGGTCGCCAGGAAGAAAGTTACGCCTAAAAAAGTGTCCAGGAAAAAGGCAAAAAAGAAAGTAACAAAGAAGAAAGTCACGCCTAAAAAAGTGTCCAAGAAAAAGGCAAAAAAGAAAGCCACGCCCAAAAAAGTGTCTAAGAAAAAAGCAAAGAAGAAAACCGCACCCAAAAAAGTGTCCAGGAAAAAGGTAGCTAAAAAAACGGCTACGAAAAAAACGACAACCAATAAGAAGAAAAGAATGACTAAAGTCACTAATATTAAAGCTAAGCCATCAATAGCAGTTAAAACAACGAAAAAAACAAAAGTCGCGCCTTACAAAGGGAAGAAAGGTGAAGAATTTATGGGCGCAAAACAAACAGAACATTTCCGTGAAATACTAAATGCATGGAAAAATGATTTAATGACAGAAGTCGATCGCACTGTTCATCATATGCAAGATGAGGCAGCGAATTTTCCTGATCCAAATGACAGAGCAACACAGGAAGAAGAATTTTCTATTGAACTACGGACTCGTGATAGAGAAAGAAAATTAATACGAAAGATTGAGGAAGCCATTTTAACTTTAGATAGTGGTGACTATGGTTTTTGTGAAGCATGCGGTATAGAAATTGGTGTGCGACGACTGGAAGCAAGACCAACAGCAACACTTTGCATCGATTGCAAAACGCTGGATGAAATTAAAGAACGTCAACTCGGATAAAGTGAAGCGTTAAATGTGAAACGTGAAAAGTAATTTTTTCGTTTCACACTTCACTTTTCACAGGAAAAAGTGATTTCTAACTCAAACAATTTTCATATGACCGTTGTTTGAATATGCCAAAATCCAATTACATCGGTCGCTTTGCTCCGACGCCAAGTGGCTCTCTTCATTTTGGTTCAGTCATTGCGGCACTGGGCAGTTTTCTTCAGGCACGACAACAGCAAGGACAATGGCTGGTACGAATTGAAGATATCGATCATCCCCGCACTATTCCTGGTGCAGATAAGTTTATTCTAGAGCAGTTGGAAACTTTAGGCTTGCATTGGGATGGGGAAGTTGTTTACCAAACTCAGCGCCATGCGCTCTATCAAACAGCACTTGAAAGATTAAAAGAATTAAATCTTGTTTTTCCATGTGCTTGCACACGAAATGAAATAGCAAATAAACCCTACCCCGGTACATGCCGTAATAAGAATACTGAAGACCATGTTGGTCAATCATTACGTGTATTAACTGATAACCAAGAGCTTCGCTTTAACGATCTGTTACAAGGTGATTATTCGCAGTTGCTAGAATCAGATGTTGGCGACTTTGTTATTAAACGTACTGACGGATTATTTGCTTATCATTTGGTTGTTGTTGTTGATGACGCCGAACAAGGCATAACGGAAATTGTCAGGGGCGCTGATTTACTTGACTCAACTCCAAGACAGATCTATCTACAAAAACAACTCGACTTACCTGTGCCCGATTATTTGCATTTGCCAATCGCATTGAATAAACAGGGACAAAAAATTAGTAAACAAACTCATGCTGAAGCAATTGAATTAAACAAGCCATGCAAGGTGTTATTTCAGGCACTAAAATTTCTTGGTCAATGCCCGCCGCATGAGTTGGTAAATTCTAATGTTGAATCATTGCTAAACTGGTCAATTAAACATTGGGATATTGCCAAGATTGCAAAATTAAATGAAATTAATACCAGTGAAACTTAACTAAGTTGTTTCTCAGATAATGTTTTACGAGCAAGATAGCTTTGTCTTGCGATTTGAAGATCTTCTACAAACCATTCAAGCTCACTCATTAATAATGCCTGCGGCCCGTCAACCAACGCTTTCAAAGGATCCGGGTGAAAATCAGCAAGCACCATATTGGCGCCGGCAACAACACCTTGTGCTGCTGCATGCATTACATCAAGTATACCGTCCGGCCCCTTTTCTCTTGAACCTACGGAATGCGATGGATCAATACAAACAGGCATGTGTGTGAAACGTTTAACCACAGGCACATGTGCAAAATCAACCAGATTGCGATGAGGATCTCCCATGTTCGTTTTCATTCCACGTAAACAGAAGACGACATTATGATTTCCTTCGCTGGCCAGATATTCAGCCGCATTCAATGATTCTTCGAGGGTAATACCAAAACCTCGTTTAATTAACACAGGGAATTGTCGTTGTCGCCCTGCTGTTTTTAATAATTCAAAATTTTGTGTATTGCGTGTACCAATTTGCAACATAACACCGGTAGGGTTTCCTGCCTTTTCAAGCGCATTATGGATTTCTTCAATCTGCACATCATGCGTAATTTCCATGGCAATAACTTTGATATCATATTTTCCAGCTAACTCGAAAACATACGGCAAACACTTTTTACCATAGCCCTGGAATGAATATGGATTTGTACGCGGCTTATATGCTCCCATACGTGTACAATTTAAACCGAGTTCATTTAATGCACGCATCATAATTTCCACATGTTCACGCGTATCCACAGCACAAAGCCCAGCAAAAATATGAAACTCATCCTGACCAAATCTGACGCCGTTATAATCAAAATAACTGGCGCGTACATCTTCGCTATGACGACCCAGGACTTTATATTCACGGGAAACCCTGACTGCCCTTTCGACTACAGGAAAATTATTTATATGGTTAATATCCAGAGAAGCCGTATTACCAACAAGGTAAAACTCGGTTAAGCGCTGTTGTTGCCCAAGCTCCTCATGCATACGAACGGTAATGTCAGTCAGACTATCCAGGTAAGTCTGTAAATCATTATATTCAGTACTACTCTTATCCGCATCTGGCTTTAAAATTATAATCATTATTTATCCATCTTTATGAGAACTAAAAACATTAATATATACTCAAAGAATACTTTATAACTAAAAAGCATTAATCATGAGAAAAAAACTTAACGTTATAATTATCAGTATAACGTTTTTATTCACCAATCAGTCATCTTTTGCCATTGATAAAATAGTAATAAATGGCCTGTTCAAAGACAAGGCCATTGTCAGCATTGATGGCAAACAGCGCGTTCTAAGAAAAGGTAAGCCTAGTCCTGAAGGTGTGCTATTGATAGAGTCAAATAGCAAAGAAGCCATCATTGAAATTGATGGTCAGCAAGACACGTATAGCCTGGATACGCAAATCGGAAGCGCCTTCAAACCGCCGACCGACGGTAAAATAATAATAATCACGCCTGACCGAGGCGGCATGTATAACATTAGTGGTTCAATTAATGGCTCTCATGTTTCATTTGTCGTAGATACCGGTGCTACGCTAGTATCAATGAATAGTAATATTGCAAAAAAAGTGGGTATTGATTACAAGCTTAAAGGTAAAAAAGCTCATTCAAATACCGCTTCTGGAAAAAGCAAAATTTATATTGTCAATTTAAAGAAAGTAAAAGTGGGAGATATTGAATTGCGTAATATAGAAGGCGCTGTTCACGAAGGTGATTTCCCTCTGACTACCCTGCTTGGAATGTCTTTTTTAAGCAAACTTGATATGAAACGTGAAGGACGGATTATGGAGTTACAAAAAAAATATTAAGAAAATTCTGAGTAAGTTACACTGAACGCTTTAATCTCTCACTATCCCAAAATATCTCTTTACCATCCTTGCCCTGATTTAACGTCCTTGCCAAAACAAATAACAAATCGGACAAACGATTAATATAACGTAATGTTTCAGGGTTAATATATTCAGAGTGACTTAATTCAACTAGATTGCGTTCACAACGACGACATACACTTCTGGCAAGATGACAAACTGACGCAGAAAGAGAACCTCCAGGCAAGATAAATTCTTTTAAAGCAGGCAGATTTTCATTGTAAGAATCTATCAATTCTTCAAGCCGTTCAACACTGTCTGGAGCAATCACTGCATTTCCCGGAGTCGCAATCTCGCCACCAATATCAAATAACCTATGTTGTATATTTAATAAATAACCTGATACATCATTAGCAATCCCGCTAGCTTCAATAACGCCGATCAAACTATTTAATTCGTCGATATTTCCCATTGTTTCAACACGAATACTGGATTTTTCAACTCGGTCGCCATTAGCAAGACCAGTAGTACCATCATCACCTGTGCGAGTAACAATTTTAGATAATCTATTACTCATAAACACATTGCTCTGCTAAAACCTAATTAAACTGTTTGAGTAATATCTCGTTTTTGCCCCCAGGCTTGTGTGCCTTCATAAATACCAAATAACACAAGCACATAAAACAGATCGCCGAGTAGAGTATTACCATAGAATGGAATTGCCATTACATAACATTCAGTCAAGCCAGCTAATGTCATCGGATACAATGTTCCACCTAACCATGTTCCGAAATTTGACACAATAAAGAATATTGTCGCAGAAGAAAATGCCGCTCCACCCAGTCTAAGTGAATTACGTTTCTCAGAAAGCAGTAAACGACCAATAAAAACACTAAAGGCAAATCCAAGGTATACAAACAACATGGCAACCGGTTCGTAAAAACCAATGAAAAAATCACTTATTAGCAAAGCACAGAGAGGCAATAACCAGACTCTTTTGTCGACTATATAAGCACCTGCAAAAAGGCCAAGCGCACCTATAGGAGTAAAGTTAAGTGGATGGGGAATCAGTCTGGAAAAGACCACCGCAAAAACCAGAACCAATATAAATACGTTTTTATATTTCAACATTAAAGAATACTCCTGAACTTATATAATAATGCTCTTATTGCACTTAATTGAAAGTATAACCTATAGAAAGAAAAAAGTTTCTCTCTGGGGCAGGATAAAATCCGGTTTCAACTGTTGGAAATGGATTAAATGCTGTTGCTGCATTATCACTGTATTCCTTATCAAACACATTATTTAATTTGGCAGATAGATTAAATCCTTTGTAATCATAATTCGCAGCCAGGTTTGCTACTGAATAACCTGATAGACGTGCCGCACTATTGGCATAATCTCCAGATGCTACTCGCTCACCAATAGTTTGTAATTCTGCAAATAAATTAAATCCATTAATTATTTCGTAATCCAGACTTAGCCGTGCCTGATGTTCAGCTACAAATGGAATTAATTTACCAGCGTTTGCACCTTTATCAAAAACCGCATCGACATAACTATATTGACCTTTTAATGTCATTGAATCAAAAAATGAAACAGACCCTTCCAGAATCAAACCATCTCGTTCAGTTGGTTCAAGATTAGTATTGGCTCCACCGCCAAAAGCTCCTGCCGTTGGATCAAAATCAATTTCATTCTCAAGTGCAAGGTGATACAGAACTAATTTGCCTGCATACCTGGGATTATGCCAATCGATGCTAGCTTCATACGACTCACCCGTTTGCGTTTTTAGACCAACAACACCCGTAGGCACATTAGTTTCTTCGTCAATTAAAGGGAATCGATAATTTTCTTCATATTTAATATTAAAACGCCAGTTTTTATTTGGCTGGTAAGAAAGGCCTACCGTAGGGATAAATTGTTCATCTCGAAAAGTAGTTCCACTTGGAAAGCTGAAATCAACAATAATATTTTCTTTATACCATGCATGCCTTAATCCCGTAGTCAGGTGAACCTGTTCAGATAAGGGAATAACTGTTTGCATATAAATACTACGAATAAATTGTTGGCTATCCGTTACAGCAAATGCGGTGAGTCCATAATCTATATTTTCCAAATCGAAACCCGCAATAATATTCAGACGTGATCCGTTAAAAGGTATATCACCTCGTATTCTTGGATTAAAACTACGGTTATGACGATCTTGAACAAATGCAGTACCGCTTACTATGCCATTTATATTTGCTCGTCGATTAGTAAACTCGCTTGCTACTTGCCAATATTTATTAATGTCATACCGACCACCTACACGAGTTATACCAGTATCGGTACTGTTAAAATCAGTTGGAAACCGTGTTTGTTTTCGGTTTGTTGCAACTTGACTCGCAAAAATAGCTCCAGGTAAATTTATATCCTCACTAATATCTTGATGCTCAAAAAATAATCGCCCAATATCCCAGTCATAGGCAAGAGAGCCGAATCCGTTTCTATATAGTTTTTCGTTATTATCACGGTAATTATCTCCTTCTACACGTTGGTAAGAGCCACGAAATGAAAATCCATTAGAAAATGCATTTTCAATATGCCCAGTTTGTGTTTGGGTAGAGTAACTTCCAATGCCAGCGTAAAACTTCGCGAGAAAACTTTCAGGTTGACGTGTAATAATATTTATTACCCCACCAACGGCCTGGTCACCAAACAGCACTGCTGAACTACCTTGAATAATTTCAATACGTTCTACATCTTTAAGCGAAATTGTACTTAATGAAGCTGCCGCTAAATCCGTATTATTTAAACGTCGACCATCAACAAGTATTAAACTGTTTGATTGAGCGTTTGCACCGAAACCACGCATACTGACAGTTGCACGACTTCCATCACCATATTGATCACTAATTTGTAAACCGCCCCGACCACGTAGAAGATCAACTACAGATTGTGCACCACTATTTTTTATCTCTTCTCTTTCTATAACAGAAATACTACTTGCAGTTGGAATACCAATGGTTTCCCAACGAGTGGCACTTACAACCAGTTGTTCCAGTTCTTCAGTTTCAGATGAAGCAGCTGTATTTGAGGCAAACAACAGTACAAGGAATGAACAAATCACTTTTAAGTCAAACATAAATAACTCCCCATGGTGCCCGCCGCACCGTTTGATTTTTATAAGCTGGGGATTAAGAAAAGACTAAAATCAAAGAAACAGGAAGAACTTCCTGTATTCTTTAAAATCACCTTCACAGCAGCCCGCAGCGTGGTTAAGTAAATATCAGGCCGGTCTCCGGGCTTATGAGGGATATAAATATCAGTTTATTCGCCTTCCCATGTCTAAAAAACCATATAACACAGTGGCTTATCGAAAAAACTCAAACTCACTTACCGTTGCGGGGGCAGCGTCGGCATTGTTTAAACACGCACCGACTTCCCGTTTAACACAACTGTTACAAAACAGTTGGCACCTAATACTTTCAATCGCGAAGAATACTGATTATCCTGTCACTGTCAAATAAGAATTTTCCTTAGTTCAATTAATGTAGTAATAAAAATAAATTAAAAGACAACATTCATTAAGAATATTTCGGGGGAATCATTACCACCATGTTTGAAATACTATCTAAAAAACATATCGTCGCGAAAGAAGGTTTTAATCGTTGGTTAATTGCTCCCGCAGCATTAGGAATTCATCTTTGTATAGGTTCGGTTTATGCCTGGAGCTTATTTAATCCCTCATTAATAAAACGTCTTGGTGTTGTTACCAGTGCAGCTGATGACTGGTCTCTACAACAAGTAGTTTGGATTTTTACTGTCGCCATCGTCTTTCTTGGTTTATCTGCTGCTATAGCCGGCAAATGGCTGGAAAAAGTTGGGCCTCGCATGGTCGGTTCTGTCGCTGCCTGTTGTTGGGGTGGTGGCTTCATGATTGGTGGTTTTGGTATTCTTACAGGACAGCTATGGCTGTTGTATCTTGGTTATGGTGTTATAGGCGGATGTGGCCTTGGTCTTGGTTATGTTTCTCCTGTAAGTACTTTAATACGTTGGTTCCCCGATCGACGTGGTATGGCAACAGGTATCGCCATCATGGGATTTGGCGGTGGTGCTATGATTGCTAAATTCATGATCGAACCCTTCATAAAAATATTTTATAAAGCCCCTGATTATCTCGGGTCAGTTGAAAGCGTTACCTTAACAACGGATGAAACCGGTCGACGACTTGCCGAAGTGGCGGGTAATTTACAAGAAGTCGTTATTGTTGGTGTAAATGATGTTGCTAATATGTTGGTTCAGGGAGACCCAGGTGTCTATGTTGTTGGTACAGGTACCGTTGGCGTTGCACAAGCCTTCTTTACATTAGGCGCAATCTATTTTGTTATTATGATGTGTGCTGCATTTGGATATCGGGTGCCACGAGAAGGTTGGACACCTAAAGGTTGGCAACCACCTCCTGAAGACAAACAACATGCAATGGTCTCCCAACATAGTGTTCATATTGATGAAGCCTTGAAAACGCCCCAATTTTATCAACTCTGGGTCGTTTTGTGTTTTAACGTAACAGCAGGTATCGGCGTATTAGCTGTCGCCAAAACTATGATCAATGAAATTTTTGGTTCTACCCTGCCTGATATTGTCGATTTTGGTTTCGCGTCTACCTATGTTCTGATGATTAGTGTCTTTAATATGTGTGGTCGCATTGTATGGGCGAGTGCTTCTGATTACTTAGGTAGACGTAACACTTATTGGATCTTTTTTACACTTGGTATTATTTTGTATTGTTCAATACCCTACACGGCACAGCAAGTCAGTGTAAACCCATCTGTTGTATGGCTAGTTTATTTTTATGCCGCAACCATGATTATCTTCACCATGTACGGCGGTGGTTTTGCAACCATACCTGCTTATCTTGCAGATATATTTGGTACTAAATACGTTGGCGGTATCCATGGCCGTTTACTCACAGCTTGGGCAAGTGCTGGCGTATTTGGCCCACTGGCTATTACATCATTACGTGAAATATCGGTAAAAAATGCGATCAATGATCTGGTTCAAAAAATTGATCCTTCTGTCTTTCAAACCACATTTGGCGCAGGTTTAGAACAACTCGATCAGCTCATTGCTGCAAAAACAGTCACCATTAGCAAATTGATGGAAATTGCACCAGCAGGTACGGTTGATCCTACATCAAGTCTTTATAATACAACGATGTATTTGATGGCAGCGATCCTGTTTGTTGCATTGATTGCAAACGCAACAATGAGACCGGTCAATCCAAAACATCACATGAAAGATTAGGGGAAAACGAATGTCTTTTTCATTTAGCAACTCGACAGAAGTATTTATATTCATCATCCTCTGCTCAGTCTATGTCTGCAGCATACTCTGGATATATGGTGATGCTGCAACGCGTGATATGGGTATAAAGGGAGCCATACTTCCATTAATTTTTGTAATTGCTGCCGCATTAGCACTAACCAAAGGCATGTTGTTGGCATTGTTAGTCTGGCCTATAGGTTATGTTGCCTGGTTTATTTTACGTCCAACAACATCTCACGTTATAACTGAATAGATTTTCTTAGATAATCATATTGAAATAACGTAGATCGATAGACTATAATTCGCCACCTTCAAATACGTTCTGAGGAGCGCTGCGACAACAGCTTACTGTTGCCAGGCTCAGTCGTAACAGTTAAAAACCGCGCTCGCTTAATTAAACTAAACTAAGCGAAATGACGGACAAAACAGAACAACTCGAATCACTACTTAAAGATCGCATACTCGTGCTAGATGGTGGCATGGGAACGATGATCCAGTCTTATAAGCTTGAAGAAGAAGATTATCGTGGCGAACGTTTTGCCAATCATTCCTGTGATGTTAAAGGCAATAACGATCTACTGACATTAACTCGCCCGGATATTATTAAGGCCATTCATTCTGCCTACTTTGAAGCTGGTGCCGATATTGTTGAAACCAATACTTTCAACGGGACTTCGATCGCGATGGCCGATTACGAGATGGAAGACCTTGTTTATGAATTAAATCAACAAGGTGCGGCTATCGCTCGTGAAGTTGCTGATGAGTTAACTAATAAAACCCCTGGTAAACCAAGGTTTGTAGCGGGTGTATTAGGTCCAACTAATCGAACTTGTTCTATATCTCCTGATGTTAATAATCCCGGATATCGAAATATTACCTATATGGAACTGGTTGAGGCTTATACAGAAGCCATTCGTGGACTAGTTGATGGTGGTGCTGATTTACTGTTGGTAGAAACCATATTCGATACACTCAATGCTAAAGCGGCCTTATTCGCAATAGACCAATATTTCGTTGATCATGATGTTCGTCTGCCGATTATGATTTCCGGCACGATTACTGATGCTTCTGGGCGCACATTAACCGGTCAAACAGCCGAAGCCTTCTGGAATTCAGTCAGACATGCAAACCCTCTGACTATTGGACTAAATTGTGCCTTAGGTCCCAATGACTTACGTCAATATATTGAAGAACTTTCTAGCTTTTCGCAAAGCTATATTTCAGCCCATCCTAATGCAGGATTACCTAATGAATTTGGTGAATATGATCTCGATGCAGAACCCATGTCAGAACATATCAAAGAATGGGCTGAGTCCGGATTATTAAATATAGTTGGTGGTTGTTGCGGAACAACACCGGATCATATTCGCGAAATGGCCAAAGTTGTCGAAGGTGTTAAGCCTAGAAACATTCCAGATTTACCCGTAGTTCAACGACTAAGTGGCTTGGAACCATTTAACATCACACCCGAAGTCAATTTCGTCAATGTTGGCGAACGAACTAACGTTGCTGGCTCACCTAAATTCCTAAGACTCGTTAAAGAAGAAGAAAACCTGGATGCAGCACTTGATGTCGCCCGCCAACAGGTCGAAAACGGTGCGCAGATTATTGATGTCTGTATGGATGAAGGCATGCTCGAATCTGAGCAATTAATGGAAGACTTTCTAAAATTGATCGCTTCCGAACCGGATATAAGCCGTGTACCAATTATGATCGACTCTTCAAAATGGAGTGTTATTGAAGCTGGTCTACGTTGTGTTCAAGGTAAAGGCATTGTTAATTCCATCAGCTTAAAGGAAGGCGAAGAAAAATTTATTACTAATGCCAAATTAGTCAGGCGTTATGGTGCTGCAGTTGTTGTTATGGCTTTTGATGAAGAAGGTCAAGCTGATAGCACGGATCGACGTTTTGAAGTTTGTAAACGATCTTATGACATACTTGTAAATCAAGTTGGCTTTCCTCCTGAAGATATTATTTTCGATCCGAACGTATTAACCGTTGCGACTGGCATGGAAGAACACAATAACTATGCCGTGTCTTTCTTTGAAGGCACCAAGTTAATTAAAGAACATCTACCGCACGCATTGGTCAGTGGTGGCTTAAGTAATGTCTCATTTTCATTCCGCGGTAATAATCCGGTTCGTGAAGCCATGCATACCGCATTTCTTTATCACGGTATTCAAGCCGGCTTGGATATGGGTATTGTTAATGCTGGTCAACTTGGCATCTATGATGATATTCCAAAAGATTTATTAGGATACGTTGAAGATGTTTTATTAAATCGCCGTGACGATGCAACTGACCGCATGGTTGAATTTTCCGATACTGTTAAAGAAGGTGCGACAAAAGAGAAGAAAGTTGATCTTGAATGGCGTAAAGGTTCGATAGGTGAACGATTAACGCATGCGTTAGTTAAAGGAATATCTGAATTCATCGAAGAAGATACTGAAGAAGCAAGACAACAAGCAGATAAACCATTGCATGTCATAGAAGGTCCATTAATGGATGGCATGAATGTCGTCGGCGATTTATTTGGCGCGGGCAAAATGTTTTTACCTCAAGTTGTAAAAAGTGCACGCGTCATGAAAAAAGCCGTAGCTTATCTTTTACCTTATATAGAAGAAGAAAAAGTTAAAAGTGGCGGCGAAGAAATAAAAAATAATGGCAAGATCATCATGGCAACGGTTAAAGGCGATGTGCATGACATAGGTAAAAATATCGTCGGCGTTGTTCTTCAGTGCAATAACTTTGAAGTGGTTGACCTTGGTGTCATGGTGCCTGCGCAAAAAATTCTAGATACAGCTCGCGAACAAAAAGCCGACATCATTGGCCTAAGCGGCCTGATAACACCATCCTTAGATGAAATGGTTCATGTTGCAAAAGAAATGCAACGTCAAAACTTTTCTCTTCCTTTAATGATTGGTGGCGCCACAACTTCACGCGCGCATACTGCAGTTAAAATTGATCTTGGTTATGATCAAACCGTTGTGCATGTTAAAGATGCTTCTCGAGCTGTAGGTGTATCAACAAAATTGCTCAGTGTTGATATGAAAAAAGATTTCGTTAAAGAAATACAAACAGAATACGACAAAGTACGTGAACAACACAAAGGTAAACAATCGAAAACAAAATGGCTGACGATTGAGCAGGCAAGAGTAAATCGTTTTAAAACAGATTGGGAAACTTATACGCCACCTGTACCCAAAGAATTAGGTATTAAAATATTTGATGATTATTCATTAGATGAACTAAAAAATTATATCGATTGGACACCATTCTTTATCGCATGGGAACTTGCCGGAAAATTTCCACGTATACTAGAAGATAAAATTGTTGGAAAAGAAGCAACAAAACTTTTCGAAGATGCAAAAGTTATGTTAGACAAGATTGTGTCAGAAAAATGGTTTAGTGCAAAAGGTGTGATCGGCCTCTTCCCTGCAAATTCCATTGGTCATGATGACGTGGAAGTTTATACCAATGAGAAGCGTGACGGCTTATTGGAAACGTTACATTCATTAAGACAACAAACGCAGCGACCACCAGGGCAGCCGAATCATGCCTTAGCTGATTTTGTTGCGCCAGAAGAAACTCATGTTAAAGACTACATAGGCGCTTTTGCTGTAGCGACTGGCTTTGGCATGGAAGATCGCATCAAAGCTTTTGAAGATGATCACGATGATTACAGCGCCATCATGTTAAAAGCACTCGCTGATCGTTTTGCCGAAGCATTTGCAGAACGACTACATCAACGAGTCAGACAAGAGTTCTGGGGCTATAACGATGATGATGGTTTAGATAACAACGCATTAATCGCCGAAAAATATCAAGGCATCCGCCCTGCTCCTGGTTATCCTGCATGCCCGGATCACACTGAAAAAGCGTTACTCTGGGATTTACTCAAAGTTGAAGAAAATACAGGGATACAAATAACAGAATCGTTTGCTATGTACCCTACTGCCGCAGTATCAGGCTGGTATTTCTCACATCCGGATTCAAGATATTTTGGTTTGGGAAAGGTTAATAAAAACCAAATAGAAAGCTACGCAAAACGTAAAGGAATGTCTCTTCAAGAAACAGAACGTTGGTTGGCACCTAATCTTGGTTATGATTCTGACACTTAAAAATCTTACTCATTAATGAATATCAAGATATAATCTTAGCCTATGCAAAACGAAAAAATTACAGTCACTAACACTGAAAGCGGACAATCTATGGATGTTGTCGTTTTAAAGAAACAAGCTAAGCTGATTTCTATTGTCATTGGTGAAGGCGTGCATAGTGTGCAATGTGATCTGACGCCAACTAAATATGGTCAAACTTATGCTGGAAGTGTGTTGGGCAGAGAAATGATCTATCATCGTAGTCAGGAAGAAGTAAAAGCTGAACTAGACCTCATTAATCCTGCTTTGAAGAAGTCTAGGACTTTTAAATAACAATAATTCCTGAAATACACTGAAACCAAGATCCTTCGACAACTTGTTCCAGACGCTGTTCTCGGTCTCCGCTCCCGGCTCGACTCTACCGATTACTTCCATGTAATCGTACCGCCTACGGTCGCTCATTGACTCCATGTCAACGCGACACTTGTGCATCCATGCACATCGTCCTGTAGGCGTCCATGTAAGTATATCTACTGAGTTTTATTTTTTTACCAGTAAAACATTAACCGCTTTAACGATTACTTTTACCTGATCACCTTCTTTAATTTCTGAGTCATCCAGTGAATCTATTGTTAATACTGAGCTCATAGATGCACCGGCGGAAATATCAAGGTTTATCTGGCTCATTATTCCGCCACGTTTTATTTCTTTAACAATTCCAGTTAGTTGATTTTTTGCAGCATATTTCATAGTAAGACCTCCAATACAGATTATTGCATTAGTTTGATTCCTGTTAGATAAGGATGTGCCATTAAAAAGATTGCATACACTACACAGCCAGCTATGACTGTAATAACATCACTTTTTACCGGAACGGGCTCAGGTTTTATCCAATCTCCTTCACGTCGGCTAATCATAATCATTTGCAATACTGCCCAGATACCGAGCCAGCTGAATAGTATTAATGAGCGGTTATCGCCATTGGCAAACAAATGACCAATACTCCAGAGTACTAGTCCGGTAAGTTGAGGATGACGCAGTATTCGTTTTATGTTTGTTTTTCTTTTTGCAGCGGCAAATAAAATGAATGTTAATAAAACCAGTATAAACGTGACATGTCTACCCCAACTTTGTGGAAGATAGATATCTGTAGGTTCAATACTGCGCCAACCGAATACGATTAAAACAATAGATGAAATGATCAAGGTTGCGAATATGCCTTTATAAGGTAAAAGCCCTACTTTGCTAATTATATTTTCACGCGCATCTTTGCTAACTGAAGGAAACAAATGAACAGCAGACCATATCACTAGTCCAAGAATCAATAAGTACATTATGTGAACTCCCTTTTTTTATAATTTTATTATTAATCTGTTGGCAATTAATTCTAATCTATCGATATTGCATTTTGTAAAACGAAGATGGGCAAATCAAGTGGTGCAGGATCAGCCTCGATATATTTAATATTAGAATAAGGAATCATCAAAAACTTACCATCAATTTCCAGCCCCATTGTTACGCGATTAAGTGCAGCTTCAATATCATCTCTCTTTGCCAGCATTTCTGCTTCTGTAGGTGTTATCTTGAATTTTATCGGTTCACCATGAATTAAATGAATGGTGACAGTGTATTCACCTTCTGTAATCATTACATTTCACCTCGAAGTAAAATAAGTTGATATTAATTATAGTTCTCTATTTGATAAATGTCTGGCGCAATCCTTTTATATTCAGGTGGTAAAAACATGAGTGGATCAGCGCGATAGATAATAGAAGGACAATGTAGCAAACTTTCCTCAACGGGATTTTCAAAAACCCAGTCGTCCTGAAATTTCTCTGCTTGTCCTGAATCATATCCTTTGAGATATCTATCTCTGCCAAATACGATCCATTGTTTTTTCTCCTGTTCTGCATAACCATCTTTATAGCCTGTTTCGTAATCACTGCAGCCATAAAGAAAAAGACAAAGTGTTAATATAATGAGTTTTCGCAGAGTCATATTGAACAAGTATAGTCCATGTTATTAGAATTAAGAGCATCTGTATTAGTTTGCATGCTCAACTAACATCAGTTATCCCTTTTAAACTATCTGCATCTTGTTCAAGTGCTTTACCGAGAAAATCAAATACGGTTTTAATCCGTGCATTACTCTTTATTTCTGCATGAGTAACCAACCAAATTTCACGCGCATAATCGATATCTTTACTTAATACACGTCTTAATAGTGGATCTTTATCTGCGATAAAACAACAAAGTGCACCACAGCCTATACCCGCACGTGTTGCTTCAATAATTTCCATGTGACTATTCGAACGATGACGAATATGTCCCTGAGTGAATATCGATTCCAGTTTTTTTACTTGAGGAGCATGTCTCATATCATCAGCAAATCCGACATGATAATGGTCTTTTAAATCAGTTCTTTGTTCAGGCAAGCCATGTTCATCAAGATAATCCTGGCTTGCATACAGACCAAAGTGCAACATACCTACTTTGCGGCAGATTAAATCTGCTTGTTGTGGTCTAGCCAATCTAACAGCAATATCTGCTTCTCGACGAAGTAGATTCACGTTGCGGTTATCAATATTGACTTCAATCGCAAGCTCTGGATATTGTTTATGAAATTCGCTTAAGTTTTTTGGTATCCAGTTAATACCCAAATCTTCGATAAGTGAAATACGAACATTGCCCTGAAGTTGTTTATTCGCACCGGTAGCTACCCGTTCTATTGCCAGAGCTTCTTCTTCCATGCGCCGGGCATGATTGACAATATTTTCTCCTACCGACGTTAATAATAGTCCCTGCGCCGTTCTGTTAAATAACAGTGCACCAATCTGTTGTTCCAATTGCTCTATCCTACGTCCGACGGTAGGTTGGCTCACTTTCAGATGGCGTGCCGCCGCAGAAAGACTACCTGTCTGGGCTACTGCGACAACATCTTGTAATGCTCTCCAATCCATATCTATTGATACCTCAAATTACGCATAAAATAATAGCTATTCATATATTTATATCAATTAAACATTAATTGATGAAGACTATTCATAAATATATAGCATAATTACAGCATGAATTCACTAATTAATGAGGTTAGAGACATGAAACAGATATTAAACAACATCAGTATAGCTATTATCCTTACATTGGCTCAATACAACATAGCACTAGCAGAACAAGGACAGAGTCAGGATGAACTATCCTGGTTTACATCTGCTACTTCATCGCTACTAAACCGTAGCAGCATTGAATTGTCAAAAAAACACGCAAGCCGTGGTATTCGATATGCTAATCAGGCATTGGACAAAAAATTAAGTTCAGGAGATAAACTTATTGCCTATCATAATTTATGTATCGGTTATTTAGCATCTGATTACCCAACATATGCAAACCAATATTGCGCCCTTGCCTTTGAACTTGCACTTTCACAGGGTCCACATAAAGCTGTAAGAATTCGTGGCGCTTATAAATTACAAAAGAATGTGATAAATACGACTATGCAGACAACATTAAGTCCGATACAAATCATCACTAATAATATCCTGCAACAAAATACGAAAACGTATTTGGCACAGTTGACAGAATAATAAAATGATATGCAAGGTAGTTCATCCTTTAGGATGTTCTACCTTGCTTACATTAAAAGTATTATTGTTTTCTGTCTTGTGCATCATTAAAAAATGTCATCGCATTTTCACTGATCTTGTAACATTCCATCTCATCTAGATAGGAGCCGCCTCTGCTATTCTCATGCATTAAGTCTTTTTCTTTTCTTCCTTCATGGGCATTACCTTTGCCTAGCAACAAATGTCCAAATTCATGAGCAAGTCGATATTCAGTTTTTTTCGCGTTATAGGTTAATAAGATGGCATGCCCTCTTCCCGCCGTCGTTCGAGGAAAATATATTGATGACATTGCTGCTCCACCTCGATCAGTCCATTTCCCGTTATCCTCAACTTCCTTAATAGTTCTTGATGGGGTTTTACCAGAAGGAATAACATAGACATCCAAACATTGATTTTCGGGCGTACGATAATGCCGAAGTAAATTTTTCAACTCAATCGATGTATTTTGAGCTTCGATATCATTCCAGAATATTAACTTTCCTTCAAGCCAACTAAGCGCACTATATTGATCAACTAGTTCATGTCCACTTATCCTTTGTCTGATCTTTTTCAAAATAACAGCACTATCTTTCTTATCATAAGAATCTAACTGAAATTTAATTTTCTCTACTGCACTCTCTATTGTTAATTGTAAATTTTCCAGGCTTTTAAAATCTGTATTTTTTGACGATTCACGATGAGCAATGAGCTTTTGCAATGCACTTTCAGCTTTAACAATAGCCCTATCAGCATGTAGATTGGAAAAGTCACGATATTCCATTTCTGCTTGTCCATTAAGTTTCGTAACAATTTTCTGAATATTCTCTTTCGCTTCAATTAGTTTTCTATACAGATAATCATCAAAAAGCTCATCAACACCTTGATCAACAGGCTGGCTTAAGCGAATCGCTTCATCCCATGTAACTTGTTTGACAATACCTTTTGAAAACTGAAATTCAGGGCAATGTCGTTCCAGGTTTTTATCAAAGACAAGCTGTGTTTGTGATAACTGATTCAGGATTAATTTCTTCTGCTTAGCATAAATAATTGATTCTGAATCCTGATTTGTTTCTTTTGTGACAATATAAAAATTAAAGCAAATCTCTTTTTTTACAGTTTGAGATAAAACAACATTATGATAAAAAATAACTAAGAAAGAAGAGACTAATAATAACGATTTAAAAATAAGCTTATGTGATATAGAGTTCATTTTTTTAGCTTTCTGCATAAATAAAACGGGTTTATCTAATGTCGGCTGTCGAGCATAAAACTAAAGTAATTCGTTTAGATTGATGAACTTTATTTTATCTTGAATTGAAGATTTATTCTAAAACCTAATAAAAAAGAGGGGTAGCAGACTTTGTCCGCTACCCCTAAGTCTTGCTAAATAATATTCAGTTTTTGGGGAGTCAAAAGGAGAGAAATATTATTCAGCAAGGGAGAAACAATCTGTTATTTCAAGTATTTCACTATTTAAAAAAATTCTTTGCTCGTTCGAGGAGAAGTTAGATAAGGTTCATCTATAGGCGCCATTGCTTTCTTAGGTTTCAAACAAAGACCCATCGCCAAACTATAAGCAAGAACAGAGTTATTCAATTGGTTCTTCCATACAAATTGAATTGCCTGAAATGCACGATGTTTCATATTGTCTGCAACATGCGCATTATTAATTAACTCCAGAACATCCTGTAGCACAACACCACGACTATAATTATCCGCTGCCCGATATGCATCTTTAGCGAATAACTTACAGGAATGTATCAAGTAGTTACGACTAGTGTAATCATTGCCCTGTCCCATAACGGGCTGAGCTATGAATAATAAGCCTACTATTAAATTGGCAATTCTATTTTCGTTTCTCATCTTACTATCTCATTTTGTATGAGCCTCCGGTTTTGTTAATGTTAAAAATTAATGCTTTCCTTTATTAAACAGTCGCTTCGTACTCCTCGGTCTCTGTTCCAGACTCGACTCTACCGATTACGTCCTGTAATCGTGTCCATCGTCCATGCGCTTGTTCCAAAACTAAGTGTCTAACGACAAACACTTTCGGCTTTGGCATCCTGCGTCGCTCTACCGCCTACATCCATGTAGGCGTCCATGAGCATAAAAAAAGGCCGGAGGTTTATCACCTGCGGCCTTTTTGGATTACTGCTTAAATCTTTATACTATTAAATCATTGAAATCCACTGACGCACAGGTGCACATAGACGCCGCACAGATAGGTGCGGTGCCAAATAAAATCCTGTTTTGTCATAATGTTTGTTTTCATGGGAGCGCGATATTCTTCCTCTTTTTGATAAATGTCAAGCACTTAGCCTGGGTAATACACCTTAAATATACCTAGTCTCACGTTAAATAAAGTCTTTAGTGCAGAAATTGAATGTAAAGTTCCCTTTAATTTAGAGAATCATTCTATGATTACTAATGCTTATTCTTCTTTTCTTCCATAATGTTGCCAAAGCTCTTTTGCAAGCATTCGCGCCTGCTTGAGATCTTCGGGCTTCAAATGAGACCCAATTTCATCACGAAAACGTTCTGCCGGTTTGTAGCCGGAGACTGCAACAATCCCAACCCATGCATAGGCTTTAATATAATCTTGTTCCGTTTGTTCTCCTGAATAATACATTGCCCCTAACTTATACTGAGCCATAATATGTTTATTTTTTGCAGCATTGGTAAACCACTCTAATGCTTCGGCATCACCTTCGGGAACACCCACATTTTTTTGATAGATATTAATCAAGTTGCTTTGCGATGCAATGTATCCTTTATCTGCCGCTTTTCGATACCATTCAATTGCGACAGTCGCATTTTTATCTACGCCACGACCATTTTCATACATCACACCAAGATCATGTTCAGCACTAACCCAGCCTTTATCTGCAGCTTTTCGATACCATTTAACGGCTTCCTTGTAATCTTGTTGAACGCCTATTCCATCATGAAACATATATCCAATATTTGCTTCAGCCTCAGAATTTCCTTGTACCGCTGCTTTACGAGCCCACTTCATAGCTTGCCAGTAATCTCTTTTTATTCCCAAGCCTTGTATATAAAGCTGAGCTAATCTGATTTGAGATTCAGCAACGCCTTTTTCTGCCGCTTTACGATACCATTTTTCTGCTTCATGATAATTTTGTTCTACACCTAATGCTCTTTCGTGCATTAAACCAAAAATATTTTGAGCCTTAATATTTCCAGAATTGGCTAAAGATGAAATTTTTTTGAATGCTGTTTCATAATCACGTGCTAGATACGCATCAAAAGCAGTCTCATACTCTGATTTCCCACAAGCTGTAAGTACAATAAAAGAAAGTATAAAAAATAAATATCGCATTTAAATTAGAAGATGAATATAAAATAACACTAATAAATTTTTAGAAATCCCATTCCATCATTGTTCTTGCTTCTTTTGAATCAGGATATTTATTTCGTAGTAATAAGGCGTAACTGGAAGCATCATCTTTATATCCTAATTCATTACAAATACGAACACCCAGCCAAAGGCTTTTAGGCGTATGTTTAGCATTACCGTTATATCGATCAAAATATTGATGCGCTAAATCATATTCACTTCTATTATAAGAAATATCCGCCATTTGAATTAAGGCATGAGTAAAATAAGGATTTTTATTTAACGCCTGCTTGAAATAATTTTCTCCGACATTTGGTTTACTATTAAGTAAACATATGCCTGCATTTGATAATGCGATTTCTGGCGTATCATAAAAAGGGTTGTTTGCTGCAGTTAAAAATAGAGTTTCTGCTTCGTCAAGACGTTCATTATTGCAAAGAAACAAGCCATAGTTGTTATACGTTGAAGAATCAGAAGGATCCAGTTTTATTGATTTTTTAAAATAAGCTTCTGCTTTTACCGAATCACCTAACCGTTGATGGAGCAAACCAAGCACATTATAAGAGGGAGCGAAATCCGGTTTTGCCAAAATCGAACGATTCAATTTCTCCAGTGCATTTTCATATGCCCCTTGTCGCATATATTCTATAGCAAGGTTCATATTAGTGATTGCAACTTTAAATGCTTGCTCTTTACGACTGGGCTGTGGATTATTCAGATCTCTTTCAGCTGCATTATACGCAGCATTGTTTACAGTTGTACCAACAGCGCTCACTACTGCCAATGGTCCGCAAGCAGTCAATATCAAACAAACAGACAATCCCATTAAGAGTCTAAAATATAGCATGCTTTATTATAAAACTATTTACTATAATATTAACAATGTATATCCATATATCTATGTGTATTTTCGTACAGCTATTGCAAAATAAATGAACTAAACATCTAAAACATGAATGATTCAGCTATTATTTCGAATACGTATTTATGGGAGGAATATAATGAGCAAAACAATTACGATTGATATAAGTGACGAAATTTACGAATTCCTGGAAATAAAATCTGATGAGTCAGAGACTATTGAAATAATTGCTGCAAATTATCTTGAAGAAGGAATTAATCTGGAAAAAACACTGCGACAATAATTAAGGATTATTAGATGAGATTTAATAACATAGTTACAAGCACCCTGCTTTTTATTTTATTAGCAACACAAGCAAATGCAGAAAGTGATTTTTCTAAAATTTCTCTTAAAACAACATTAGTTAATAATAATATCTACATGCTCGAAGGCGTTAATGGCTTCGCTGGAGGAAATATCGCTGTTTCTGCTGGTGAAGATGGCATACTAATTGTCGACGATCAATTTTCAGAAATGTCGAATAAAATTAAAGCCGCACTTTCTGAGATCACTCCCGGAAAAATAAATTTCATTCTTAATACTCACTGGCATGGCGACCACACAGGCGGTAACTCTGTATTCAGCAATGAAGCAACAATTATTGCGCATGACAATGTCAGAAAACGTTTAATGGCAGATCAGAAAAATATTTTTGGTGAATCTCCCGCTCAAGCCAAAGAAGCCTGGCCAGTGATCACTTTTACTGAGTCTATTACGATTCATTTTAATAATGAGACGATCAAAGTCATGCATTTTCCAAATGGACATACCGATGGAGACTCCGTTGTTTATTTCGTCGAATCAAATGTAATACATATGGGCGATCATTATTTTGCCGGCATGTTCCCCTTTGTTGATCTAAACAGTAACGGCAACGTATTAAAATTCAGCAATAACATTGCTCGCATTCTTGAAATGATTCCAAAAGATATAAAAATAATTCCTGGGCATGGCTCTTTATCCACACGCAATGATTTACTCAAATATCACAAAATGCTGAAAGATAGCATTGCCTTTGTACAAAATAAGGTTGATGACGGCATGAGTTTGAAAGAAATTCAAGCAAAAGGATTGCCTGCACCATTAAAAATATGGGAGGCCGGTTTTATTAAACAAAATAGCTGGATTGAATTTATTTATAAAAGTATAAAAGGATAGACCTCATCCATAAGTCACGAATCTCATGTTAAAGTTTTTATTCAAAATAGGTTTTGTTATTTTAATTTTATTTGGACTTAGTAGCTATGCAAACTACTTATTAACAGGAAAAACTCCAGACATAGTTATAAATAAACCGACATTGCCAGATATAAAAATATCTAAATTGACAGAGACTCTATCTGATAAATTCAGCGTTATTAAAGAAAAAAAGCCGGTTGAAGAAAATACTTATCTATATAAATGGCGTGACACTAAAGGTGTCATACATTACACCAGCGAAAAGCCTCCAGAAAACACACAAGACTTTGAATCGATAAAAATAAACAACGATACAAATGTCATTCCTGCTGTGTCTGATAAAGAAGTCACTCATGAAAAGTCGACACAACAACAAATACCTTCAACAGATTTACCAACAAATATCTACTCGCCGGAAGGAATAAAACATTTGTTTGATCAAGCGAAAGGCGTGCAGAATCTTATGAATGATCAATTCACTCAACAGGAAAATAGTATCAATGGCGAGTAAAGCTCAGTCATCAATTCCATTAAAGCTTTCTATTTGTTCTTCCGGTAGTTTGATGCCCGTACCAATTACAGCAAACACACTATATTCACCGATATAACTACTTGCCGTTCCTGTGGACGAGAAATTGGAGGAAGTGCATCCTGTGTTAGCCGATGAAGAATTACAGTCCTCATCGCTTTCGTATATTGGTTTATTATCAAATTGATTATTTAACCTATGCTTAAATCTTTTATAATCCATTGCTCGCTGCACATCGGCAATTTTTGTCCTAGCTATATCTTGCCGCTCACTCGCTTCATTAATATTCCTGATATTAATTAATTTATGTTCTATCCCTGATAGAACACGAGAATCGACAGATAATGCTATGCAGGGATAAAGTAATAAACTAAATAGAGTCAATGTTATTTTAATCTTCATTTTTCCTTCCAGATAAATAAGTCTGTTTTGATATACGCAATTCTTGTTCCTTAATTCAACAAGTCCTCACTTAATAAACGTTTACTGAAGGCAACGGTTTACATAATGTATTAATTACTTATTTTTCAATAGTTTATATGCAAGCTAAACATCTTGTAACTATTGCCGATAAAACTATGTACGGTAATTATTGGATTTAATATGGAACAGCTCGCAGAACGCCGAAACGGACCACGATTAGCAATAAATGAAGAAGTATTTGACCAAAAAACAGGTAAAAGTATTGGTTACACTGCGGATCTTAATGCACATGGAATGATGCTAGTAGGAAAAAAATTATTTAATGCCGGTGAAGAAATACGTATTAGTCTAGATGTACCTAATGGCAAAGATAAAAAGACAAGGACTTCTTTGGCTGTTCAATGTCGTTGGTCGGAGCCACACATGGAGACACCTTTCTATAATTCAGGCTTTCGATTCGTCTACGCAACGAAATTTGATGCTGAATATATTGAAACACTCTTTTTTGGATTAACTAAACAATACTAACTTACTAAGTAAATTATCTATATTTTAGTAAGTTATTTAGGCCCTATTAAACTTTTCTTATCCAATATGGAGGCCTAATATTAGCTGTGAAGGTCGTAGTCTTTGCAATAAAAAATATGGTCTAGGAGAAAACACCATGGCGACAAAGAAAAGCAAATCAAATAAGAAGAAAAAATCTAGCCCAAAGACAACCGTTACAAGAAAAAAATTAGAAACGGCAACAAAACCTGAAAAACCGAAAACCAGAAAATTAAAAAATAAGGTCTATGAAAAGGAGCTCGCCAGATTGCAGATTGAACTAGTCAAACTGCAGGAATGGATCAAGCATAGAGATCTCAAAGTGGTAGTAATCTTCGAAGGTCGCGACGCTGCAGGTAAAGGTGGCTGTATAAAACGTATCACCCAAAGTTTAAGTCCCAGAGTATGCCCTGTTATAGCCTTACCGGCACCAACAGAACGTGAACAAACTCAATGGTATTTTCAACGCTATGTACAACACTTACCAGCAGCTGGCGAAATGGTGATACTTGATCGAAGCTGGTACAACCGTGCCGGAGTGGAACGTGTGATGCATTTTTGCAATGATGAGGAACACCACGAATTTCTGCGTTCCTGTCCTGAATTCGAACGTATGTTAGTGCGCTCGGGTATTATTTTAATTAAATATTGGTTTTCAGTCAGCGATGAAGAACAAGAACGACGGTTTCAGGGTCGCATTTACGATCCCATAAAACATTGGAAATTAAGCCCCATGGATCTTGAATCACGTTCCAAGTGGATAGAATACTCCAAGGCCAAGGATGAAATGTTCGCCCATACTGACATCAAACAAGCACCCTGGTATGTAGTGAACGGAGATAATAAAAAACGCGCACGATTGAATGTCATTAGTCATTTATTGACTATGATCGACTACGAAGATCTTTCCCCAAAGCCTCATGTTCTGCCTCCTCGGCAAAAGGACATAGGCTATGTGCGACCACCGCTCAGCGACCAGACATTTGTTCCGGAGATATTCTGATCGAAACAGCATAAGTTACAGAAATTGAAATTAAGTTTATTGAATCATGTAGTATAAATATTATTAATAAACTCATAGCAACAAAGTAAATTCGAGCGAGTTTTTCTGATAGGAGGAAATACTCATCAATGTCCCAATTTAGATAAAAATAAATATCATTAGTTTCTAGAAATAACAGGCCTATTTTATGCTATAAAAACAATATAAAAGACATTGATTTGAATAAATAATACCTTTAATATCAATGTCTTATAATCAATATTAATTTTAGTCAATAATGGCGAAATAGACGTGTCAAAACTTAATGTCAAAAACCTGGAATGTATCCGTCGAGACAATATCTTGTTTCAAGGGCTTAACTTTAGTCTTAAAGAGGGAGACTTATTGCAGATTAACGGCGTCAATGGCAGTGGCAAAAGTAGTTTATTACAGCTGTGTGTGGGGCTGATACAGGCAACGGAAGGCGAAATCACATGGAATGATGAAAATATAAGCAGCTCTCGTTATCAGTTCCAGTCTGAGATAACTTATTTCGGCCATACTAACGGCGTAAAAGCCGGATTAACTTCACTGGAAAACATGAAAGTCATGCATGCCTTGTCTGGTTCTAGAGCAAAGATTGATTATTCATTAATATTAAAACAAATTGGTTTGAGCGGCATGGAAGATGTATTGCTTAGTCGCATGTCGGCAGGACAAAAAAGACGTGTCGGTTTAACTCGAATATTTATGGCGACATCAAAATTATGGTTGCTTGATGAACCTTTTAATGCACTTGATAAAAGTGGTAAAAAAATCATTGAGCAATTAATTGTCAAACATTGTTCCTCTGGCGGCATGGTTATTTTTGCTACACACCAAACAATGGAAATTAATGAGTACCCTCTGCAACATATTCATTTAGGGAATAACAATGAGTGAATACCTAAATATTTTCTTAACCATACTACAACGAGACATGAAACTTGCCTTTCGCAACAAAGCTGAATTTATTAATCCTTTAATGTTCTTTGTTATTGTCATTATATTATTTCCTTTAGCCTTCGGTTCTGATTCAGCCTTATTAAAACAACTGACCTCAGGAATAATCTGGGTGACGGCATTACTAGCCACCGTACTCTCGCTGGAAGCAATCTTTCGAACTGATTTTGAGGATGGTTCTATCGAACAATTAACATTGGCACGTTACCCACTTACTTTGCTTGTTTCTGCAAAAATTACGGCACATTGGATAATATTCGGCTTGCCCCTGCTGCTTACAGCCTTATTAACAGGTTTCATTTTGTCATTATCAGAACAAACTATGATGGCTCTATTTATCACGCTTTTACTTGGCACACCTATTTTAAGCCTCATCGGCGCAATTACTGTTGCCTTAACAATCGGCTTACGAGGTGGTATGTTACTTAGCTTATTGATTTTACCTTTGTACATGCCCGTTTTGATTTTTTCCATGCTCGCTGTTGAAAATGCATCCATAGGACAATCTATTGCTGCTGAAATATATTTTCTTGCCGGCATGCTTGTGCTTGCCATTACACTGGCACCGATAACAACGGCAACAGCATTAAGAATAAGGTTAAGCTGATGAGTCTGTATAAAAATTTACACAGATGGTTTCATCAATTTGCATCCCCGAAATATTTCTATGATATCTCCCACACTATATCGCGCTGGACAGTCATTATCTGCATAGTCTGTTTCGTATGTGGGCTTTATGGTGGCCTGGTTCTAGCTCCGGCAGATTATCAACAAGGAGAAAGCTTCAGAATTATGTATGTCCATGTTCCTGCTGCATGGATGTCACTCTTTGTTTATATGGTCATGGCTATATCGGGCGGCATTGGTCTCATTTGGCATATTAAATTGGCTGATATCGTTGCTCGAAGTAGTGCGCCAATTGGTGCCTCTTTTACTTTTCTTGCACTTGCTACTGGTGCTATCTGGGGCAAACCAATGTGGGGTACCTGGTGGGTTTGGGATGCGCGGTTAACCTCTGAGTTAATATTATTGTTTCTCTATCTCGGTTACATTGCATTACAGTCTGCTTTTGAAGATCGCAGAGTTGCAGCGCGTGCTGGCGCTATCCTGGCATTGGTTGGCACAGTCAATATCCCTATTATTCATTATTCAGTGGAATGGTGGAGCACCCTGCATCAAGGGCCAACTATCACAAAATTAGACAAGCCTTCAATTCATGTAAGTATGCTAATCCCCTTGTTATTTATGGTATTAGCATTTAAAACTTTTTATATAACAAGCCTTCTAATAAGAGTGCGAACAGAAATTCTGGAATACGAATACAATACTTCCTGGGTCAAACAATTATTGGGAAATCATAATAATGTCACTAACTGATTTTTTATCTATGGGCGGTTACGCTACTTATGTCTGGTCGTCATACGGTATTTGCGCTGTTGTTTTGATATTAAATATAATTTTACCTTTAAGAAGAAAAGGTAAAGTAATGCGTGACTTTCAAAAACGTTTATTACGAAAAGAATAATTAACAATGACGCCAAGAAAAAAACGTATTGTCATTGTCTGCTCTATTCTTGCCGGCATGACAATCGCTGCCGCATTAATCCTGACTGCATTTGAAAAAAATCTAATGTATTTTTATAGCCCGACCCAGATTATCGCAGGTGAAGCGCCTACAGAAAGATCATTTCGCATTGGCGGCTTGGTGTTAAACGATAGTGTTGAACGCGACCCGGATAGCTTGCAAGTTAGTTTTATACTTACCGATACGGTTAATGAAATCACAGTGACTTATGAAGGTATTCTTCCTGATTTATTCCGCGAAGGTCAGGGTATTGTCGCTAATGGAAAAATTGGCACAGACAAACTATTTAAAGCGGAAGAAGTTCTGGCTAAACATGATGAAAATTATATGCCGTCTGAAGTCGCTCAGGCACTTAAAGACGCCGGCGCTGAAATTCCAGAAAACTATGATGCAGCAACACAATGATTCCTGAATTAGGTCAATTTGCCTTAATCATGGCCTTGGCTATGGCAATAATACAAACCATCTTTCCTATAGTTGGCGCTGCTAATGGCAATCAAACATGGATGTCATTAGCACGTCCAGTCGCACGCTTACAATTTTTATTTGTCAGCATCGCTTTTGCAATTCTTGCCTATTCATTTTTAACAAATGATTTCTCTGTCTCCTATGTTGCAAAAAATTCAAACTCGTTACTGCCGGCAGTTTATCGCTTCTCCGCAGTCTGGGGTTCACATGAAGGTTCTTTATTGTTATGGGCATTAATCCTTAGCTTCTGGACTATGGCGGTTACATTTTACAGTCGTCGATTACCTGATTATTTTTTAGCCCGCGTCATTGGTGTTATGGGTGCGGTTAGCGTCGGTTTTTTAGTGTTCATGTTATTTACCTCAAACCCTTTTGATAGACTCTTCCCTATCCCTGCTGATGGAGGAGATTTAAACCCTTTACTACAAGACCCCGGGCTGATTATTCACCCGCCAATGTTGTATATGGGATATGTGGGGTTTTCTGTCGCCTTTGGTTTTGCTATTGCTGCATTATTGGGCGGGAACCTGGATACAAACTGGGCCAGATGGTCACGACCATGGACCATTCTTGCCTGGATGTTTCTAACCCTGGGTATTGCTTTAGGCAGTTGGTGGGCGTACTACGAATTAGGTTGGGGTGGCTGGTGGTTTTGGGATCCGGTAGAAAATGCATCATTTATGCCCTGGCTTGTTGGTACAGCTTTAATCCATTCACTCGCTGCTACTGAGAAAAGAGATGTGTTTAAAAACTGGACAATATTACTGGCTATCTGCGCTTTTGCTTTAAGTTTGCTTGGTACTTTTCTGGTTCGCTCCGGTGTTTTAACGTCTGTACATGCGTTTGCAACTGATCCAACTCGCGGTGTTTTTATACTTGCGCTACTAGGCGTGTTTGTCGGTGGTTCATTATTTCTCTATGCCATACGTGCGCCCTCTACAAAAAGTGGCGGTCAATTCAAATTGTTTTCGCGTGAAACATTCTTATTATTTAATAGTGTATTTTTATTAGTTGCTATGTCGACGGTATTGCTAGGCACAATTTATCCACTTATTGCCGAGGCATTAGGCCTGGGAAAATTATCGGTAGGCGCGCCCTATTTCAATGCCGTCTTTATTCCTTTAATGGCGCCTGTCGCATTCCTGATTGGTGTTGGTGCCATTGTCAGATGGAAACAGGATGATCTGTCACGCATCTGGCAACAGTTGCGATATTTATTCATTGCCAGTTTAGTTATTGGTATAGCACTTGGCTTACTATTTTTTGAAGTTAACCTGGTTAAAACAATCGCAGGGATTATTGCAGCCTCATGGATAATTTTAACCAGTCTTTCTGCATTTAGAGCGCGACTGGTGAATAGACAAAATAAATTGATTACTCTACAAACAACTCCGCGTAGCTTTTATGGAATGACCCTGGCGCATATCGGTTTTGCATTATGTATAGTCGGCATAACCATAACCACACAACATAGTGTTGATCTACATGAACGTATGGCAGTTGGCGATGCTGTTGAATTTTCCGGTTATAAATTCATCTTAGATAAGATACATGTTTTACCCGGACCAAATTACCAGGCAACGGAAGCGATTGTTAAAGTATTTAAAAACAAACGCCACGTGACAACCTTACGTTCACAAAAACGTATTTATACTGTTCGCAATATGCCAATGACTGAAGCCGGCATAGACTCAGGTTTAATGCGCGATTTATACGTCTCCCTCGGCGAACCATTAGATGATGAAGCATGGAGTTTTCGTCTATACCATAAGCCTTTTGTGCGCTGGATCTGGCTAGGCGCTATTTTTATGGCGATGGGTGGATTATTAGCAGCAACGGATCGACGTTATCGTATTAAAGTGACGAAAAACAAAACTGCAGCCATTGATAAGGCAGCTGAATCAATCTAATCATGATTCGCTACTTACTTCCGCTAGGGTTATTTATTGGCCTTGTTATTATTTTCATCTACGGCTTGCAACATGATCCCCGACATGTGCCATCACCATTAATTGATAAACCAGCACCAACATTTATTCTACCAACATTGCGCTCACCAGATATAAATATTCAACTTGAAGACTTAAAAGGCAAAGTATCATTAATCAATGTCTGGGCTTCATGGTGTGTTGCCTGTCGCACAGAACATCCTCTGCTGGTAGAAGCCACATCAAACAATAATGATTTAAATTTATATGGTCTTAACTATAAAGATAAGCGTGATGATGCATTGCAATGGCTACAACAATTAGGTAACCCTTATATTGAAAGCGCTTTTGATGAATCAGGTTCAATTGGTATTGATTATGGCGTCTACGGTGTACCGGAAACGTTTGTGCTCGATAAAAATGGCATTATTCGTTACAAACATATCGGCCCAATAAATAAACATCAACTTGATACTATTATTCTGCCTTTAGTTAAAGAGCTGGAGTCGCAATCATCATGAAAATGTTACTTCGACTTGCGTTAATTCCTTTTATTTTTTTCCTCTCCAACAGCGCTTATGCAAATGATGAGCCGGTTCAATTCAGCAATAAACATCAGGAGCAACGTTTTTATGATTTAATTGAGGAAATACGTTGTCTTGTTTGCCAAAACCAGTCATTAGCTGATTCCAATGCGCCCCTGGCACAGGATCTCAGAGAAGAAGTTTATCAAATGATAATTTCAGAAAAACAAGACGAATATATTATGCAGTTCCTGGTTGAACGCTATGGCGACTTTGTTTTATATCGTCCTCCACTAAAACAGGATACCTGGCTACTTTGGTTTGGTCCTTTTTTGTTATTGATTATTGCTATTGTTATCGCGATTATCCTTGTAAAAAAACAATCTAACAGCAGCACTATAAATAATAATATCAGCGAAGAAGAACAACAACGCTTAACTAAAATTCTCAATGAAGATTCAAACAAAGGTGAACAGTAATTATGTTTAGCTTTTGGTTAATCGCTGCATTGTTAATATTACTACCTCTCTTTGTAATATTGATTACCTTATTAAAAACAAATAACGAAGATGATACAGATCTGGCCGGCAATACTGATTTATATCAACAACGCCTGTCTGAAATAGAATCTGATATCGATAATGGTTTATTAAGCGGAACCGAAGCAAAAAAAGTAAAAAAAGAATACCAACGGGCTTTATTAATTCAAGATGAAAACAAATTGCTTTCAGATAATAATTCAAAAATAGAACCGTCATCATTAACGATAACGGCAATATTTTTTTTAATTCTCATCCCTGCTTTCGTTATTAGTCTATATGACCATTTAGGAAAGCCGGAAATCATTACTCAAATAGCTTTACTGTCTGAATTTAATAATGCGCAAAACAAAGAAGAAAAACTTGCTTCAGTGGAAAAAATGTTAACTCAGCTTGAACAACGTTTGATTAATGAACCCGATGATGTCGACGGCTGGTTGATGTTAACTAATTCTTATTCGACACTCGAACGATATCCTGAAGCACTAAGAGCCGTTAATAATCTTTATCGCCTTAGAGGCAATGACCCTACTGTCCTGATTCGTTATGCCGATATCTTATCTATGACAAATGGCGGTATTTATGCCGGTAGACCTACTGAACTAATCAATGAAGCACTGCGACTTGATCCAGATAACAGCAGTGGACTTTGGCTTGCAGGCTTGGCTGCTAATGAGCGTGGCGACATAGAAGATTCAATTATCTATTGGCAACGTCTGCTTCCAAAATTGGAACAAGACTCAAATCAACAGCAACAAATTGAAAAATACATACAACTTGCTAAACAACATATTGAAGCTAGTAAAGGAAAAGACGCCAACGCAGCTAAACAAGAATATAACATTCAAGTCAATGTTAGCTTATCAGCTGACTTCATTAGTGAAGCAAATAATGACGATACTGTTTTCGTCTATGCACAGGCAATTAACGGCCCGCAGATGCCGATTGCAATAATACGTAAAAAAGTAAGCGACCTACCCTTACTAGCCATACTCGATGATTCAACGGCAATGATGCCTTCTAATAAATTATCTGATCACAATCAGGTGAAACTCACTGCTAGAATCTCGAAAAGTGGAAACGCCATACCAGAATCAGGAGACTTAATTGGCAGGCTAGATACGGTTCAAACTAGTATGGAGAAAGTAATTAATCTCAATATTGATAAAAAAGTCCCTTAAAAACATAAGTTTAAAGACATATTTAATAATTACTAAATATTAATAAAAATCTGCCGATAACAAGGTATACGATTTCGGTTTCCTGCTGAAATTCATAATAATGATAGTAATAATATGAATCTTTAATGTGTGAGTTATTGGGATTAAGTGCAAATACACCGGCTGATATCCGCTTTAGTTTCTCTGGTTTAAAACAACGTGGCGGCAAAACCGGCATTCATAGTGATGGCTGGGGTATAAGTCTGTATGAAGGACGTGGCAGCCGTTCATTTCATGACGCTGATGCCAGTGCAGAATCTAAGGTAGCTCAATTTTTTCAAAAAACCTCAATCAAAAGCAAAATAATCATCAGCCATATCCGACAAGCAAACCGAGGTAAGGTTTGTATTGAAAACACACACCCATTTTCACGAGAATTATGGGGTTGTGACTGGGTCTTTGCTCATAATGGACAATTAAAAGGAATTAAAAAGAAAGCACTGCAATTTTATCATCCAGTCGGGACAACCGATAGTGAATATGCTTTTTGTTACATGATGGATCGAATCAGACAAGAATTTTCAGAGCGTCCAAGGAAAAATAAAAAACTATGGTTATTAATTAAATCCGTAGCCGATGAAATCAGACAACATGGAATATTCAGCTTTCTACTCAGTGATTCACGAAACATGTACGCTTATTGCAGTAATAAAATGTGTTGGGTGACACGTCAACATCCCTTCGGTGAAGCACGCTTAATAGATACCGGTGAAGTGATTGACTTCAATAGCCGTTTAGCAAAAAACGATGTTATCACCGTAATAGCTTCTTCTGCCTTAACCGATAATGAGCAATGGAATTGCATGGAAAAAGGAGAATTCCGAATTTTTAATAATGGGAAATCCCGCCGATTAGCTGCCTGAATGACTTGTTTGTTTCAGTTATAGATAAAAATAACTAATTTGACCAACCTTCATTTGGTTTAAAACGTTCACCTTTGTTTTCGTACATTGTTTTTAATCGTTCCAGTACTTTTTCTTTTCCCTCTTCTTCAATAACATGCATTGGGCCACCACGGAATGGGGCAAAACCAGTACCAAAGATCATGGCAGCATCCAATGAGTCAGAATCATTCACAACACCTTCACTAACGCAGGCGATTGCTTCATTAAGAATTTGTAATATCAGACGATCACTTATTTCAGTAGTGTCATATGATTTCAGATCAACTTTCTTGTAAATCGGTTTCTTGTTCTTGTATTGATAAAATCCTTGACCACTTTTACGCCCCAAATGCCCTTGTTCAACTTTATTACGTAAATCCTCAGGAATCTTGACATCAAATGACTTGGATAAAATATCACCAACGGACAAACAGATATCAAGTCCAACAGTATCTGCCAGTTCTACTGGGCCTAGTGGCATACCGTAAGCTAGCGCGACTTCATCAACAACGCGTGCCGGCACACCTTCTTCAATGATGGTAATGGCTTCTAGTAAATAAGGCATCAAAATACGATTTACTACGAAACCAGGAGAACTCTTAACCGGAACGGGTAACCGATCAATTTTTCTGCAAAAAACGGCAGCACGATCTGCAACATCTTGATCAGTATCATCACCTGATACAATCTCAACCAGTTGCATCATGGCGACGGGGTTAAAGAAGTGAATGCCGACAAGACGCGCCGGGTTTTTAAGTTGCGACGATATAAGTTCCAGAGAGATGCTCGATGTATTCGTCGCTAATACAGTATCTTTCTTTACTTTTGTTTCCAGCTCTTTAAATAATTCACATTTGGCATCGATATTTTCAATAATAGCCTCTATCACAACATCGGCTTTAGAAACGCCCAAGCCTCTATGGTCAGGAACCAGACGGTCCATTGCCGCCTGAATTAGATGAGGTTTCTTTAAACGTTTTTTAAATAATGCATGCGCACGTTTTAGTGCGGGCGCAATATACTTCGGTTCGCGATCTTGCAAGGTCACATTTAAACCACGATAAGCACACCATGCCGCTATATCGCCACCCATAATGCCTGCGCCAATAACATGAACATGTTGCGGACTAAATTCACAATGCTGACCGAATGATTTTAAATTGTCCTGTAGTTTAAAAACCCTGACCAGATTCTTTGCTGCAGAAGTGGTAATCAAATCACAAACCGACTCTGCTTCAGCCAACATCATCTTGTTTTTATTACTTCCATGCTTTACCCATAAATCTATCAGAGCATAAGGTGCTGGATAATGTTCTATGCGAGCACGTTCTCCTACTTTCTTCCTTAATACTTTTGCAAATAAGGGTCGTATTAATCCCGCATTACATATTTTATTTAATGACGAAGGTTTTTGTTTGGCCGGCAACGCTGTTAATAACGATCGTGTCGCATTAGTAATATGTCGTTCAGGTACCGCTCGGTCAACTATCCCCATTTTCTTTGCTGTACGCGCATTCACTGTGCGACCACTTAACATGAGATCCATTGACACTAATGGGCCAACAGTTTGTGTTAAGCGTACTGTTCCACCCCAACCGGGATGAAAACCTAACTTAACTTCAGGCAATCCCAATCGTGTTTTTGGATCATCAACCGCAATTCTGTAATCACATGCCAAAGCTAATTCCAGGCCGCCACCAAGACAAAAGCCTTTGATGACTGCCAATGTTGGAAATGGCAATGCTTCCAGATCATTAAATATCTTTTGACCCAATTGGATATAAGGTAACGCTGCTTCTTTTGTCGTAATACCTGAAAATGAATGCACATCAGCGCCGGCTATAAAACCACTGCTTTTAGCTGAAGAAATAATAAGTCCTTTAGGGCTTTGTGTTTTTACGACTGAAATGATTTCTTCTAATTCATTCAAGGTTTCTACGGAAAGTACATTGGTCGTGTTTTCGAACGTATCAAAAGACAACAAAACAAAACCTTGTTCATCTGTTGTCAGCTTCCAATGCTTAAAATTTTGATCTTCCATTATTATGCTACGTCTCTTTCTATTAACATTGCACCGCCCTGCCCGCCACCAATACATAAAGAGGCCAAACCTTTATTCGCCTTATTTTCATTTAAGACCTGACATAGATGTAAAACGATTCGTGCGCCACTCATGCCAACAGGGTGACCGAGACTAATGCCACCGCCATCAATATTGAGTTTTTCCTGATCTATTTCACCCATAATATGTTCAAGATTTAATTCATTAGAACAATAATCTTCATCTTGCCAGGCAGAAAGACAAGCCAATACTTGTCCAGCGAAGGCTTCATTGATTTCCCAATAATCAATATCCTTAATCGATAAGTTTTGTCGTTGTAAAATCGGTGTCATCGCATGTATTGGTCCCAAGCCCATGGTTTCCGGACTCAAACCTGACCATTGGCTGTCGCTGATTCGTGCTATCACTGATAATTGATGTTTCTTTACTGCCTCTTCACTCGCCAAAATAAGCCACGCTGCCCCGTCTGTTATTTGCGCACTATTTCCCGCAGTCACCAAACCAAATTCTTTATCAAACACAGGACGAAGCTTTGCCAGTTTTTCTACCGAACTATCAGGACGCACACCATCATCCTGATCATAATAATGCCCCTTAATGTCATAGAGCACTTCGACTTCAGACATTCTGTTCTCAGCATAGGCTGCGGCTAATCGTTGATGGCTGCGCACGGCATAAGCATCCATTGCCTCACGACTAATACCAAAACGATGAGCAATAATTTCTGCTGTTTGTCCCATTGATAGATTAACAACTGGATCGGTGAGTCCACGAAGTAAGGCAATAACCGGTTTAAGTAGTTTAGGTTTAAACTTAAGTATGGTCTTTATCTTGTCTACGGATGACCGTGAAGACATAAATTGGCCAAACCAGGCAGCCATTTCATTGCTAAATAATAACGGCGCATAACTCATCGCTTCTGTGCCGCCCGTTAAGATTAAATCTGCATTTCCACTTGCAATAGCTTGTACACCACAATCAATTGCCTGCATACCAGAACCACAGTTTCGTTGTACCGTCCATGCAGGCACATGTTTACCACAAGCTAAACGCAATGCGACAACGCGGGCAATGTTTGCTTCATCTGGACTGGGCATAATACAACCCAGGATCAGTTCATCTAACTGATCAGGTTCAAAGACCTGACGTGCTAATAATGGACGTGCAGATTGAACAGCAAGTTCAGAAGCAGTAAAGGCACCCGGCCCACCTTGCGCCTTGAGACAAGGTGAACGACTACCATCAACGATATAAACTGGACGAGCCTGGTTTGATTTTCCCATCAATGATTAAACGCCTTTATCTTCTTCAATATTTTTTGGTGGCACAAAACAATCGCCTTCTGCATTGCAGATCATCCCTTCTGTATCCCAGGGCAATGATCGGTATGCAGCAACTTCATCCAGTCCGATATAAGGATATTTTATAATGTCGAAATAAGGAGAGTAGTCAAAATCTTTGGGTGTTAATAACTTCATATTGCGTTTAAATAATTTGTATTGACCATTTTCCAACTTTTCTGCAATGGGCATAATCGGAAAACTCACTGAAGAAAAAGCTTCACCCAACATATACGAACACATGTTTTTCGTAGACTCGCCAGGATTATGATTAAATAAAGTCGAACGCCAGCGTTTTGAAATAATTGAAAGAGGCAAGAGAAAACGGGCTAAATCGACAAGGTGACGTAAATCATAATCATATCCCAAATGAGTTAATGCATAGGCGATAACTTTATTTCGGTCATCTTTTGAAATGCCACGTGGTCTGCATATACGAAGATGGTCAGTTTCGTATTTACTAACTGGTCGAATTATCGTGCCTTCACCTAACATTGCCTCGACAATCAATTGTTGCCGAAGATCGCCAGTATAATGTTCAGCTATTTTATTTTTAAGACTGCCATCAGCAATATCATCTATTCTGCCAATATATAAAGCTGAGTGTGTCCACGGACTATAGGTGATGGACTTTATGTACTTGCTGATGCGAGTACGACCTTCGACAAGCAATACATCTCCCAGTCGAAGCTCTTCGCTTAAGCGATCAAAATCAGTTAATGGGATGTGATAAGATTTACCTTCGATTTTCTTATTTAATCCATTAGCGATTTTTTCAAATACCCATTGAAATATCTTCATGAAATCCAGGACCTGATCGGCTAATTTCTCTATATCATACAACAATTATTCCACTTCACAGAACTATCGAAAAAATATTTGATTGCCTCTGCCTATATATTGAAGTTGATTAGTTAAAGTGTATTACCGATAATCACTCAACAATGAGTATTCATTAACTTTATTCGCCTACCAATTCATCTAATATGGCTCAATACGTATATACCATGAACGGTGTGGGGAAGATTGTTCCTCCCAAGCGCCAAATATTAAAAGATATTTACCTTTCCTTTTTTCCTGGTGCCAAGATTGGCGTATTGGGTTTGAATGGTGCGGGAAAATCAACATTACTCAAAATTATGGCAGGTATCGACACCGATATTATTGGTGAAGCCTATCCCATGCCGGATATTAAAATTGGCTATCTTCCACAGGAACCTCAACTCGATTCAGATAAAGATGTTCGCGCAAATGTTGAAGACGGTTTACGCGAACCACTGGATGCCTTAGCCGGATTAACCGAAGTCTATGCCGCATATGCTGATGCTGACGCTGATTTTGAAGCTTTGGCCAAGAAACAGGAACAATTTGAAAGCATTGTTGCTGCATGGGATGCCGAAAACCTTGAAACCACGCTCGAAATAGCCGCCGATGCGCTTCGCTTACCACCCTGGGATGCTTCTATTGATACGCTATCGGGCGGTGAAAAACGTCGTGTTGCCCTGTGTCGTTTATTATTGTCACGCCCGGATATGTTATTACTGGATGAGCCGACTAACCATCTTGATGCTGAGTCAGTCTATTGGCTGGAACGTTTTCTGGCTGATTTTAGCGGCACCGTTGTAGCGGTAACACATGATCGATACTTTCTCGATAATGTTGCCGGCTGGATTCTGGAATTAGATCGTGGTGAAGGTATTCCCTTTGAAGGTAATTATTCGCAATGGCTGGAAAATAAGGAAGCACGTCTGGCTTCTGAAGAACGTGCTGAATCTGCAAGACAAAAAGCCATTAAACAAGAACTTGAATGGGTACGAACTGCGCCGAAAGGCCGTCATGCAAAAAGTAAAGCTCGTCTTGCACGATTTGAAGAAATGACTACTCAGGATTTTCAGAAGCGTAGCGAAACTAACGAAATATATATTCCGCCGGGTCCGCGATTAGGTGATTCAGTTATTGAGTTTAAACAAGTGGCTAAATCATTTGATGATCATCTTTTATATGAAGACTTGAATTTTAATATTCCGAAAGGCGCGGTGGTTGGTATTATTGGTGGTAATGGCGCCGGTAAATCCACTCTCTTCCGCATGATAGCAGGAACAGAGACAGCCGATAGTGGTGAAATAAAAATGGGTGAAACGGTCGAGGTCGCTTTCGTTGAACAAAGTCGTGAAAGTCTTGATGATAGTAAAACGGTATGGGAAGCAATTTCTGATGGTCTCGACAATATTACTATCGGGAGTTATGACATTAATTCTCGAGCCTATGTCGGTCGTTTCAATTTTAAAGGGACTGATCAGCAAAAAAATGTGGGGAATCTGTCAGGTGGTGAACGTGGACGATTGCATCTGGCGCATACTTTAAAACAAGGCGCTAATGTATTGCTTCTGGATGAACCATCCAACGATCTAGACATTGAGACTTTACGTGCTCTGGAAGAAGCGATTCTCGCCTTTCCAGGTTGTATTATGGTTATTTCTCATGATCGTTGGTTTCTTGATCGTATTGCGACACATATACTGGCGTTTGAAGATGATGGTGAAAATGTATTTATTGAAGGTGACTTCAGCGAATACCACCAGGATTTTATTACGCGTAAAGGCAATGATGCACAGCCAAAGAGGATGAAGTATAAAAAACTAAAATAAGATGTTTTATACTTCATCGAAACATATTCATCACACTCAAAAGTTGGTGGAATAAAATATAACGATGTCAGATGCTAAAGAAATAATTACGCGCTTTAATGCCAGGGATGAAGAAGCCCAAAGTATTTCTATTAACCATGGCGAAGCAATTTATTTTTCAGATCGCTCGCCGAAAAAAGATACGCCTAACGAAGATGCTCTGGCTATCATACCTATCGATAATGAAACAACGGTACTCATTGTTGCTGATGGTCTTGGAGGATTGGCAGAAGGAGAACTGGCTTCAAAATTAGTCGTTGAAAGCTTAATCAATTCGTTAAATGACAAAAGCATTCGCATACGCGAAGCAATTTTAAATGGAATTGATGAAGCAAATAAACAATTACTGGATTTGAAAACAAATTCTGGCACAACTGTTTCTATTGCTGAAATTACTGGCAATAAATTACGCACTTATCATGCAGGTGATTCATTGATACTTTTATCAACTGGCCACGGCAAAACAAAATATCAAGCCTTATCTCATGCTCCAATTTCTTATGCGCTTGCCTGCGGTGCTATAGATGCGGAAAAAGCTATGAGTCACCCTGAACGAAATTTAATATCAAATTATGTTGGTAGTAAAGATATGCATATCAACATTGGACCACTTATAGAAATCTCTACTTTTGATACATTAATACTTTCCAGCGATGCGGTGTCTGACAATCTTTATGATCATGAAATTTGTCAGTTAATCCGTGAAGACTCATTGCTAGACGGGATTAACCAACTTATCAATGATTGCAAACTCAATATGCTTGAGCCCTTGCCAGATCGTAGATGCCATCCCGACGATTTAACCTTGATTAGCTTCAGACTTAAGTAATTATTTTTCCATCCCTGCTGTCAACCAACGCCGCCTACCTGCGTTATTACTCTACAAATACGCAATAATGTGGAGAAACTAATGAAACAACTAATCGCAATATTCCTTATGCTGTTATTAACACAATTAAGTTTTGCCGAGGCCGGAAAAACTTGTGATCGCTCAGCCAAATTGTCTGAAAAGCTTGATTTGCAGGAAGATCAGGTTGATTCAGTGCAACAAGTAATGAAGCAACAACATGAAAAACGTCGCGAATTATTCCAGGCAAACCGAGATGCTATGAAATCACAAATGGAAGCGTTGCATGCGGAAACTAAAAATGAGTTAAGTTCTGTTTTAAATCCGGAACAAATGGCTAAATTTGAAGAGTTACATGCAAAACGAGTTGAAAAAATGAAGCAAAAACGTGAAAAACGTAAGGAATATTTTAAGAAAGCTTCGCAAACAACTGATAATAAATCAGACAATTCAATATAAAAAAACCTGACATAAGAAACCCCCGTGAGAACTTCACGCGGGGGTTTGTGCCACTGATAATGGCATTTGAAGAGTGATAACACTCTAATTAAATTATAGAATAAATTAATTAAATTGCAGATTTATTTTTTATTTAATTGGCAAACTTTGGCATGCTTTTTATTCGTAAGATAAATAAGCGAAAAATTCCATTTCTATCGAACCTATTAGGCATCAAATGCTGATGCAGATTAAAACTAACTGCGTAAAAAAATAAGTCGCTAAATAATTTTTATTACTAGTTAGAAATAACGAGAGACATCCGTATTTGTTCATGACTTAACTTTTCATTATACTTCCTCGGCTATGGCATATTTCCGCAAATTAATTACCTATAAAAAATTCGCTGCCTTTCTGGCGATCGGTATGTTACTGCGATCGATTGTCGCTGTAGGCTATATGTTGGACACCAATCCGGCAGATGGCAGTTTCCTTTCGGTTATGATATGTGAAGGCCCGGCAGGTATTAATGCTATTGCTGGTCTTGATGATCACAGTCAACATCATGGCGGACACCAAAATCATAACGGTGATGATAACAACAAACACGAACATGCAGCACAAGATCACCCCATGTCGAGTTGTAGCTTCTGGTCTTCCAGTAGTAACTCATTACTTGCAGATTTATCTTTCTTTGATGCTCCGACTTTCTTCTTGTCCGATGAAATTATTTTTTATCAAACTCATAAGGCATATCGCTTATTTAGCAATGTCCGTTTTGCCCGCGCACCACCTACTCTAAGTTAGTTCAAATCATTTTTTATTAATACTTACTGTTTTACAGACAGTGAGTAATGTTTATTTGAATTACCAGGAGTAATTACCAATGTTTTCTTTATTAAAGAAAGAAGCGATCATCGTTTCCGGATTATTATTTTGTTTTAATGTTTTTGCAGATTCTGACCATCATGGTGCGGGGATGAATTTAAGTAGCGATGGTCTTACACCTGTTCGTGCAGATAGTCATGCCCCTATAGGTGTTATGGGTGAACACATGCACGGCAAAGGTGAATGGATGTTATCTTATCGCTATATGCATATGGACATGGAAGGTAACAGAATAGGAACGACAAGCGTTTCGTCTGATTTCATTGCAACTACTGTTGCTAACCCTAACCCTATGCCGGCAACATTACGAGTTGTTCCGACAAAGATGACGATGGATATGCATATGGTCGGCGCAATGTATGCCCCAACAGATTGGTTGACCTTGATGCTGATGACCATGCATGTGGATAAATCCATGGATCACACGACTTATATGGGTGGTGGAGCGACAACAACCGTTCTTGGTACGTTTAATACAAAATCTAGTGGCATGGGCGATACCAAAGTATCCGGTATGTTCAGACTGTTCAATAATGGTAGACATAAAATTCATGCAAATGCGGGCATAAGTTTGCCGACTGGTGATACAGACGAGGTTGATGATGTTCTTGCACCAACTGGCATGACCCCTACTTTAAGATTGCCTTATGCTATGCAATTAGGTTCCGGCACTTATGATTTACTTCCCGGTATGACCTATACCGGTACGCTCAATAACTTCAATTGGGGCGCACAGTACATGGGAACATTTCGTACTGGTGATAACAATGGCTATAGTTTTGGCGACAAACACGAGATAACTTCGTGGTTCAGTTATCAATGGCAACCATGGATCAGTACTTCAACCAGAATAGCTTATAGTCACGAAGGACAAATAGATGGCTCTGATAGTCTAATCACTGCACCAGTACAAACAGCTGATCCGGACAACTATGGTGGCGATATTGTTAACCTGATGTTTGGATTAAATCTGGCCGGACAAAGCGGACGACTTCGCGGTCACCGGCTTGCTGCAGAAGTTGGTATACCACTGCATAGAGATTTAAATGGACCACAACTAGAAACCGATCTGATTGTTACTGCAGGCTGGCAATATGCATTCTGATCATTAATCACTTTAAATAATTATTACCAGGAGATTAATGAATCATGAATTTATTAATTAAAAATAAACTTTGCATATTGTTAACTGTGACACTTGTTCTTTTTAGTCATGTAGTCGTAGCGGATCACGCCAGCCCAAGTTTTGAGACAGGCTCGGCCGGAGCTATTAACACCATGACGGCTTCTACCCTAGCTAAGGGAAAACTGGTTTTTGGTATAAGTGCGCAATTTATAGAACTTGATGATATCTCAAATGAAAGACTTGAAGCACTTGGCGCTATCAATAATGAAGTTCATTCAACTGATAGTTTACTAAGTCTTTCAGCTAATGTTGCCTATGGTCTAACGGATGATTTATCTATTGGATTTAGTTTGCCTTATATTGATCGTCAAAATATAAGCGAAGGTGAAAATGATGGCCCTGGTGCTGGTGAAGCAGAACTCGCAGGTGATTCAACTGGCATTGGTGATTTGAGTTTATTTGCTCAGTATCGATTTTATCAGTCTGATTTTATGGATGTTGCCATCATGGCTGGTGTAAAAATACCAACGGGCGATACCGACGAAAAAGAAATTGAAGGAAAATTGTTTGAAGCCGAACAACAACCAGGCTCAGGCTCATGGGATCCTTTCGTTGGTATCTCATTGAATCGAAGCTGGGGAAGAACAGGAATTTCCAGCAATTTGCTCTACACCTATACTACAGAGGGAACTCAAGACACTGACTTAGGCGATATCTTTAATTACAACATTGCGGCAAGTTATCGTCTCTACCTTCCAAAAGAAGAAAAAGGTCATGAACATCACCACCATAGTCATAAAAAGAAAATAGTCGATTATGTTGATCTTGTTCTTGAACTGAATGGTGATTATCGCGATCGTGTTGAAATCAGTAATGCTAAAGATGCAAATACAGGCGGTCATACTCTCTACTTATCTCCGGGTATTAGAATAGGTATAGGTGAAAGGTGGTCACTGTATTCATCACTAGGTATACCCATCATTAATGATCTCGGTGGTATACAGAGTGAGCCAGATATTCGTATCACAGCAGGTATCAGTACGACATTTTAATACACTGATTTTATGTATAACTGATTAAAGAGGGCTTAATCGCCCTCCTTAATCTAGCCTCTCTTATTAAGTCATTTATACTGGATGTATTGGCAATAATCGATTTATAAGAGAGTTACTAGTAAATCCTTCCATTTAGCCTTAAATATTCATATAAAACTTAATATATTCATTAATTTATAATATTTTATTAATGTTATTTCAATATTTATTTTGATTGTAGTTTTGCATATTTTCATTACGAAAACAGCGTTTCTTGTTGCAGTGCACAAATTAACTTATAATGCGCCCCAACATTGAGTGGTATACAAAATTAATGAGGTTGATATGTTTTTTGGCAACACAGAAGAAATGATGAAACAATTTTCTGATTCTCAGCTTGAGATGACGACGCTATTTATGAATGCCAGTCTGGATAGCTTTAATATGGTCAACCCAGTCCTTTTCAACACCGAGCTAATTAATGAATGGAAAGGTAAGATCAATAGCAGCGCTGCATTACGTCAAAACAATATCAGTCTATTTAATGATTTCATCCGCCTCTGTCAGTACACGACATATAAGAGTTTTGGATTGGAAGCAGATCCAGTTATTACACCTGGCAAGTCTGATCGCCGTTTTTCTGATGAAAACTGGAATGAAATTGCTGCATTCGATTATATCAAACAATTCTATTTATTAATTTCGGAATACACACTTAAATCTACAGTTGCAAACCAGCAGTTAGATGACAAAGAACTGCAGAAACTCGAGTTCTATACCAAGCAATTTGTTGATGCCCTGTCTCCAACAAATTTTGCTATAAGCAACCCTGCCGTCATAAAGGAGACACTGGATAGCAATGGTGAAAATCTGGTAAATGGAGCGCAAGCCTTGTTAGATGATTTAATTCGTGGAGAAGGAAAAGTATTAACACCACGAATGACGGATAACTCATCCTTTGAAGTGGGTAGAAATGTTGCTACAACACCAGGCAAAGTGATATTCCAAAATAAATTAATGCAACTTATTCAATACACACCGACGACTAAAACAGTTTATGAAACACCGCTGCTTATCGTGCCACCCTGGATAAACAAGTATTACATCCTCGATCTAAGAAAAGAAAACAGCTTCATTCAATGGGCTGTTGATCAAGGCCATAGTGTTTTCATTATTTCATGGGTTAATCCTGATGAGACTTTTGCGAATACCGAACTTGAAGATTACATGACCAAAGGCATCTTAACCGCCATTGATAAGGTCAAAGAGGAAACAGAGCAGTCGTCAGTGAATACGATTGGTTATTGCATCGGCGGCACCCTACTTGCTGCAACCAATGCCTATCTTGCGAAAAAGCGCCGCAAAGCAATTAAATCAACAACCTATTTCACAACAATGATTGATTTCGAGGTTCCCGGTGATTTAGGTATTTTCATTGATGAAGAACAACTCGATTCACTCGATGTCACCATGGAGAAAGAGGGTTTTCTTGACGGTACTAGCATGGCGTCGGTATTTAATATGTTACGTTCCAATGATCTTATTTGGCCATTCTTTATCAACAACTATCTATTTGGAAAAGAACCCACTGCATTTGATCTGCTCTACTGGAATTCAGATTCAACGCGTTTAGCTGCTAAGGCACATAGTTATTATTTACGAAATTGTTATCTTAATAACTTATTGCGTGAACCCGGCGGCATTAAACTCGATAATACCGCGATTGATATAAGCAAGATTAAAGTACCCACATATTTCATATCGACTCATGATGATCATATCACGCCATGGAAATCGACTTATGCCGGCGCACAACTAATGTCCGGCGATGTTAAATTCGTACTCGGTGGTTCAGGTCATATTGCCGGTATTATTAATCCGCCAATTAAAAATAAATATGGATTTTGGACAAATAATACTATTGAAAAGAAACCAGAGAACTGGCTCGACAACGCGAGCTACACAGAAGGTTCCTGGTGGACAGATTGGCAGAAATGGATCAAGAAACATGCAGGCAAAAAAATAAACGCACGTAAACCTGGTAGAAAATTAAAAGCAATTGAAGATGCACCCGGTAGTTACGTTAAAGTTAGAATAGATTAAGATTAATTACATTATATAGATTAGGAGAATATCCATGAGCAAAGCTTCCGCACGCCATATTCTTGTCAACACTGAAGAAGAATGCGCCTCATTAAAACTAAAAATTGAAGATGGTGCTGATTTTGAAGAAGTAGCAAAAGAGCATTCAACATGTCCTTCTGGTCGCAATGGTGGTGACCTGGGTGAATTTTGTCCGGGACAAATGGTAAAGGAATTTGACGAAGTCGTGTTTAGTGGTGAGCTTGATACCGTGCATGGGCCGGTAAAAACTCAATTTGGATATCACTTGTTAGAAATCACCAGCCGCGAAGATTGACATAGTTTTATGATTAGCAATCCCAAGATAATATTGGGATTGCCAGTCAAAATTTTATTACATCTGGATAAGCGGAATTAACATCAAGCCCAGTGCTAATGCTGCTGGCAAAGCTTGAATGAATAATATTTTTCGACTTGCGGTTAAGCCACCAAAAATACCCGCAATGACAACACAAGCCAGAAAAAATAATTTAATCGAATGACCTTCTTCACCCAGACATAATCCCCAAATAAGTCCTGCTGCTAAAAAACCATTATAAAGTCCTTGATTCATTGCCAGAACCTTTGAAGCAGTGGCGGCTTCCAGAGTTTGATTAAACGTTTTTAAACCAAATGGTTTGTCCCATAGAAACATTTCGAGAACAAGAAAATAAATATGGAGAAATGCGACAAGCCCAACAAGTATATTTATAACAATGTTCATTAATCTATCTCCTATATTAAATAAATGTCTTATTAATTGATTAGTGCTTTTTTCATTTTTCGATGGGGAATCCCCGCATCATCAAAAATATTACCTTCTTCCTCAAAACTGAATTTTTTATAAAAACCAATGGCATCAAGTTGAGAATGAAGAAAAACAGTTTTTATACCCATCGACTCGGCAACAAACAACAGTTTTTTTAATATTTTACTACCAACACCCATTTGCCGATAAGACTTCAATACCGCCATGCGACCAATTTGACCTGTTTCTAATAGACGGCCAGTTGCAACATAAGCCCCGTTTATTTCAACAATAACATGTGTGCAAATTTCATCACATTCATCCCATTCCATTTCTTCAGGAACATTCTGCTCTTCAATAAATACAATGGTTCGAATACGGCGCAAATGACTTTCCATATCCTGCCACTTAACTTGCTCAACACGACAATCAATTTTATTCATAAAAAAAGAAATAACCGTCACAATATAATTTAAAAAGAAGATCTAATGCTGCATCTTTATCACAACACTGCATAACTGACACATAATCAAGTTTATGATGCGAACAGAAGTAACTCACTAAAGGCAAGTAACTATTGGATAAATTTAATTTATTGCCAGCAATAAATAACGCTATCGAGTCATCGTTAACAATATAAGAAAATCGACTATACCCACTACGATTAAGAGTATCACTTTGCTTAAATTTATTATGAAACTCATCCGCATTAAGTTCCTCTACATCATATTCAATGTCAGCAGCTGCATTTTCAGTAATATAGCATCCGAACCAACTATTAAAATCTTCTTTATCGGACGCAGTTGAAAACATTAATTCTTGAATAGATCTAATATGTTCTGCTTTTATTTCGCCGGGAGATTCCTGCAATACCAATTCTGGATCAGAATAAAAAACATCGTCTGTTAACTCATCCAATTGTCCATTAAAAGTACTTAACAATTCTTTTTGTGTCGGCGCTCGAAAGCCGATTGAAAACGTCATGCAATCATCAAGCGCAACACCATGATGAGCAACACCGGGCGGCAGATAAAGCATATCGCCGGCTTCCAGTATCCAGTCTTGTTTTGATTCGAAATTTTCCAGCAAGCGTAATTCCATTCCAGATATGAAATTCTCTTCTGTATATTCATTGTCATTAATATGCCAATGTCGCTTACCCTGAACTTGTAATAAAAACACATCGTAATTATCCAGATGAGGACCCACACTGCCATCTGTTTGTGCAAAGCTAATCATCAGATCATCAATTCGCCAATTGGGAATAAAATTAAATTCATCTAATAGACAAGCAAGTTCGGGAATATGATGATCAACTGCCTGTACTAATAAAGACCAATGAGACTCAGGCAAAGAAGTAAAGTCACTCTCGACAAAAGGCCCATGTCGTAGTTGCCAGGGAACATCACCAGCCTGTTCAAGAACCAAACGAGACTCAACGCCTTCCTCACAAGCAAGTCCGGCTAACTCTTCTGCAGAAAGCGGACTCTGGTAATCAGGAAATGCCTGACGAATCAACAACGGTTTCTTTTGCCAGTACTGTTTTAAAAAATCTTTGCGGTTTAAGCCACCAAGTAATTGCATAGTTCTAATCAGTCAGCAAGTAAAGCTTCATCTGACCTACTTCCAAAACTAAACTTCCTGCTCACGTTTTTGCGCAAGAAGAAATGCCTTACGGGAAAGCATTCGTTGCAGGTATTGCTCGACATTATCATGTCGCAAAGAGATTGCTCGTTTACTACCTCGTTTGGCCCAGCTTAGAATATTGGCAACTATTAAATCCGCACAAGTAAACCTGTCAGCAACTAAAAATTCACGGTCACTAAGACCTAAACTAAATACATCGAGAGCTTCTTCAAATTCATAATTTGCTGTTTTTAACATTTCTCTAATTCTGTATTCTTTAGGCAAAACAAACCGATGTTTCGCCATGCTCCAAAGTGGTTGTTCAAGTTCAGTCATAGCAAAGTAACACCACTGATTATAGATGGCGCGATCTGAAGTTGCGCAGGCTGGTATAAGATTCGAATCTGGAAATAAATCGCTAATGTAAGTACAAATCGCAACAGACTCCGTCAAGATTAGATCATCATGAACTAAAGTTGGCACTTTGCCGCCGGGATTAAGTTTCAAATAAGATTCCTGCTTTGCTTCTTTTCCAAGTTCGATTTTAATGAACTCATAATCAGCACTTGCTTCCTCCAGCGTCCAGAGAACTCTAGTGCTACGCGTATCTGGCTTACCATATACTTTGATCATATTTTACTCTGTGATAGTTACTAAATGATGTCTAGAATTCATGCTCTTTAACAATAAATGCTGAAGACTTTAAGTGATCAATAAAATTTCCTTCATCTTCTAGCAACGCAGCGCCCAATTTCTGCCCTTCGGGAGAACTCATTCCCTCCATTAGTGCTTCTTCTGATTCAAACCAGACCTCGGCGACGCCATCATATTCAGGCAACATTCCTCTTGAGCTTCTAAGACCTTCGTTCAAAGGGGTATCTAATGTATGCGACTGCACATATTTTTTTGCGCCCATCGCATCAGCGTTGCTCATGAAGAATGGACCATGTTTATTCATCCAATAATCTTTGAATTCTTCGCGAGTCATGTTTGTGTGTCGTGTTATACACATAACGAACTTGATCATCTTTCTATGCCCTCAATTTATTTGTTATTGTTTGTCCCTAACAGCTTATTATACCGACACGTCGGTATCACTCTGACTTAATCAACAGGCTTTATTCTATACAACTTTCCGTTCGATTCATCAGTAAGTATATAAATATAACCGTCCAGTCCTTGTTGTACTTCTCTTATACGACCGACAGCGCCATTAATTAATCGTTCTTCTTTAATTACCTTGTTACCTTGCATTTCCAGCCTGGCTAACTGGCCGAATTTAAGCGAGCCAACAAAAGCGTTGCCTTTCCAGTTGGGAAATTTATCTCCGCTATAAAATAACAAACTGGATGTGGCGATTGAAGGCACCCAGTAGTGTATTGGTTGTGCCAACCCTTCTTTTTCTGTGCCCTCACCTATTTTTGTTCCTATAACATAATTCACACCATAGGTGATTACAGGCCAGCCATAATTAACACCGGCTCTCATTAGATTGAGTTCATCACCACCTTGAGGGCCATGTTCTACCGTCCAGACATCACCGGTTTCAGGATGTAGTGCTATACCCTGCATATTTCGATTGCCATAGGTATATATTTCAGGCTTAGCATCAGGATTATTAAAGAAGGGATTATCTTCCGGTATAGAACCATCCTTGTTTATTCTTATTAGCGAACCAGCATGATCATTTAGATTCTGAGCACGTTCTTTGTCACCGCGATCACCTAAAGTGACAAACAATGTGCCATCTTTGGCAAATAATAATCGTGAGCCAAAATGATAGCCGGTATTTGTTTTCGGCGATAATTTAAAAATAATTTTCGTTTCTTTCAGTTCATTGCCGACAAGTTTTCCTTTGACAACTTCTGTGCCGATACCGCCCTTTCCCTTCGCTGAATAGGATAAATAGATTGTCTGGTTATTTGCAAAATCCGGATCCAGTGCAATATCAAGCAAGCCACCTTGTCCTTTGGCTTTTATTTTAGGCAAGCCTGTTATAGCTTTTGATAAACGTCCATTTTCAATAATTCGTAATCGACCTGGTTTTTCTGTTACCAGCATTCGACCATCTGCCAGAAAATCGACTGACCAGGGTTGTTCTAATCCATCAACGACTGTTTCAATTGTGAAAGCATATTTTTCTGAGGAAATGATTTCTGTTGCAGATACTGAGCAACTAAAAAACAAAAATGATATTAAGATAAAAAACATTTTATTCATGTTAAAAATCCTGTTTTTGATATTAAAATGATATTTACGCTTTCTCTGCCAATAAAATAGCACGAATTGGAGCAGGATAACCTTCACAGGTTTTATCCTTATCTTGTTTGTCCAGAAAATCACTCAAAGATTCAAATGTCATCCAGTCTGTCTGCCGTTGCTCTTCAATGCTCGTTCTTGTTATATCAATAATTCGTGCATTAATAAAACCAGCCTCTTCTGCCCATTCCATTAGCAAGCTAACGCTTGGGATGGACCAAACATTATTCATTTTCGAATAACGGCCCTCTGGAACCAAAGCAATAGCTTCTTCAGAGTCGATAATTAATGTTTCTAACACTAATTCTCCAGCTGGCTTTACACAGTTCATCAATTGTTTCATGTGTTCAACAGGATCACGACGATGGTAAATGACGCCCATGGAAAAAACCGTATCAAAACTCAATTGCATATCCGGCAATTCCTGAATGCCTAAAGGGATAATATCGATATTAAAATCAGGCATATATTTTTTAATCGCGGAGAATTGCATAGTAAATAATAATGTCGGATCCATGCCGACAACGTATTTGGCATTCTCTCCTAACATGCGCCAACCGTAATAGCCGTTGCCGCAACCAATATCCAGAATCATTTTGTTATCTAATGGCTGAATATGATCTTTTAATCTATTCCATTTTAAATTTGAACGCCATTCCGTATCTATGCCGACGCCAAACAAATTGAACGGCCCTTTGCGCCAGGGCATTAAAATTTTTAATTGCTCAGCAATTAAGCTTTGTTGTTCATCAGTACAATCTGACTCTGCACCAATAACAATGCTGTCTGAATTGAGATTAAACGTTGAAACAGGAATTATTGGCAAATTTTCTATCGCTGACTGCCATTTAGGGTAATCACCATGATTAATGACGGAAAAATATTCGAATAATTGTGCAGCAAGCAAGCTTGACCACTCCTCCATTTTATTTTCATTGAGTATGTCCAGTAACCTTTTGTAACTCATTACAAATAAACTACTTAACAGCAATCAACGACATAAAATTAAAACACTTCAACCAAACAAAAGAGTTTTTAAAATCACAGCTATTTAAACGGCCAAGGTGGGTTTCAATTGATTCCGGCATAAGCACATCTTCCAAAGCGTCACGTTTGCCTGCTATTTCAAGTTTTTCATAACCATTTAATGCTTTCATATGATGATGCAAATGATTCATCGTTTCATTTTCTATTTCATCATCAAATATTATTTTTTCAGATAAAATTAATACGCCACCTGGCAACAAACCCTTAAATATTTTTTTAATTAAATTATTACGTTGTTCTAACGGAATAAATTGCAAAGTGAAATTCATTACTACGACAGAAGCATTTATGATCTCGGTATCAAGAATATTTTGTAATACAAATTCAAGGTTTTGAGCTTCATTAGGGATATTTTTAATACAAGCATCAATCATTGCCTGAGAATTATCTACAGCAATAATCTTGCATTTTTTATTTTTCATGCCTGCTTCCAGGCCTTGTTGGATAGCAAAACTTACTGCACCAAGAGAACAGCCAAGATCGTAAACATTCGTATTTTCTTGCGCATACTCATCCGCCATAACACCTATCATGGATATTGTAAGTGGATAGCCAGGCACAGAGCGTTCAATCATATCGGGAAAAACATCGACGACCCTTTTATTAAACTCAAATGGTTTAAGTGGCTCATCTGTTGAACGATAGAGTGTGTCTTTCATATTAATAGTCTGAAATGATTAATTTGATGATATTAATCTGCAAAATAAATCGGCCGATGTTCTGGCAACCACTGTTCATATTTCTTCATGCAATTTTGAAACAACTCACTTTGCTCAATATTGGCAAGCCAGTTTATAAGCAACACATAAGGACTTGTTTGAAACCAGTCGACATCAACCTTTGCAAACTGTCTAATAAAAGGAAATATAGCAATATCGACAAAAGAGTATCTATTACCAAGTAAGGCAATACCCTTGTTACTATGTAACTGTTTTTCTATTAAGCTTAGAAAGCTCGTTGCATTGTCACGATAATATTCTTGAGAATGTTCCGGATAGCTCACATGGTATTTATAGCGATCCAGATAATATTTAAATTCATTATCATTGAAGTCAATCAAAAACTGACTCTGTGATTCATTTTCATTCAACCACAGCTCAGGATCATTTTGATTTAAAGCCCAAAGCATGACATCACTACTTTGCTCAATGACGTCACCTTCAGGCGTTAACAATACCGGCACGGTTCCCTTATCCGACAATAACAACATTGATTCCGGTTTATCTTTCAGGACAACTTCTCGAAGCTCACACTTTATTTTTGCCTTATAGATGGCCATTCGTGCACGCATTGCATAGGGACAGCGTCTAAACGAATAAAGTACGGGAACCTTTTTCATTATTAATCATTAATAACGCGAACTTGTACTTTTTCGCCAATATGTTTTTGATTGCGTTGTTCTGCTAACTCGACCTGATATTGACGCTCGCCAAAGTTGGAACGCTGCTCTTCTGTTGTTTCATTAATGCAGCGAGGACATGACACGCCTTCCAGGTAATCTTTTGATTGCATGTCTTCATCTGAAACAGGACGACGACAGGCAAAACATTGTTTATAACTACCTTCAGCCAGTTCATGATCAACCGAAACGCGGGAATCAAAGACAAAACACTCGCCTTGCCAAAGACTTTCTTCTGTTTTAACTTCTTCCAGGTATTTCAAAATGCCGCCGTTTAATTGATAGACCTCCTCAAAACCCTGTTCAAGCATATAAGCACATGCTTTTTCACAACGTATCCCGCCTGTACAAAACATGGCTATCTTTTTGTGTTTTTCCGTAGCCAGCTGCTGCTTTACATAATCAGGAAACTCACGAAAGTTTGTTGTCTCCGGCGAGACTGCATTCTTAAACGAGCCTATTTGATATTCATATTCATTACGTGTATCTATTAGTAAAACATCTGGATCACTAATTAAGCTATTCCAGTCTTTCGCTTCGACTCGTACTTCCGACGTTTCTATCGGTTTGATATCAGGCTGCCCCATTGTCACAATTTCTTTTTTAAGTTTCACTTTCATACGATGAAATGGTAATTCATCTGATATAGATTCTTTATACTCAAACTCATCAAAACGTTGGTCAGATTTAAGGTGGCTCAATAAGGCATCAATTGCTTTTCGCGAACCGGCAACCGTACCGTTAATACCCTCTTCTGCCAGCAACAAGGTTCCTTTAATGTCCTGATCCCGACAGAATTTCAGCAACACCGGCTGGATAGCCTCGTAATCAGGCAAACGGACAAATTTATACATTGCCGCAACAATATATTGCTCAGTCATGATGTACTTCTCTCGTTAATATTAATGGGAATCATGCGACTTTATCAGATTCTATATTATATAATAGAATCTGCCGTGATTTCTCGCTTTCATGTCTGTATTTATCTTCTTGAAAACAAAAGAATTTAAGTATATTAAACTACAGTCGATGATTACTTAGATGCTAAAAAAGAAAAATATGCCCCGCAATGAAGATAGAAGAAATCACTATCGCACGCTGAATGTACAGCCTGACGCCCCACTGGAGAGCATCAAGAATAATTACCGAACCTTATTACAGAAATTACGCTTACACCCTGATCTTGGTGGAGAAAACTGGAATGCCAGCATCATCAACGAAGCCTATAATGTATTACGTAACCCACTTAAACGTTCAGCTTACGATAAAGAATTATTGCAGCGCTATGATTTAAAGTCATTGTCTCGTGGCAATCTGGCAAAAGAAGCAACGCCTCAAGACAACAATATATTTGATAGTGAAGACCGACACGGAAATAAAAGAAACCTTTATCGCTTTTTTAATATTCAACCAGATTCCCCGGAACATATTATTAAGACGACTTATCTAACTTTGTCTAAAAATCCTGATATCCCTAAGGATTTATTAAAGGAAGCCTATACTATTCTAAGCAACCCGGACAAACGTGCTTTGTACGACAAACTGATCTCTCAAATTAGTCATGCTGATGCTTTAGATAAATTAACTAAAAATCAACAAAAAAAAGAAGAAGCGAGTCAACAACTTGCCCAAGAACCTACTTCAACAACAGAAAAGACTAACGCAGTATCAAATGTTGTAAAATCAAATAAATCACAGCTAAATTCAAAATATGGCAGCAGCAATAAAAGTGTCTACCAACCTGTCATTACACAGTACTGCACTTTTTGTAAAACACCTCACAACCAAAGTCCATGTAAACAAACTGCTGCCTTCTGTAATGAATGTAAAAGTCCTTTATTTCCGCCGTCAAAAGCATTTCTTGAACAACAACGTCGAGACATTATTCGTATTGCCAAAGATCACGATATAAATTTCTATGCATATTGGCCGGGCAAAAAATTAACAGGGACTATCTCCGATATATCGCCTACAGGCTTACAACTTGTTTCATCAATAGCTTTAAATAAAGATCAGATTATCAAACTGGACGGGGAGGATTTTAAAGCGGTAGGCATTGTTTCTTACAATAAAGACGAATCAGCAACAGGCGAAACAAAAATTAATGGAATCCAATTTCTAACCGTCAATTTTAATAAACGAAAAGGTCATTTTTTCTCGGAATCAGCTTAATAAAAATTATATAGTAATAGTCTTTATGATGAATCGTTGCCCCCTCGTCTTCGGACGCATTACAAGTGTTCCCTTTTCATTAAAAGTTGATCCTGTTTTTAATTTCTTCTCTTTCAGATTCAGACAATACTCCAGGGAATGGAGAACTACTTCGTAGACGATAGGCTTCTTCACTTTTTGAACTGATTAATTTGGCAATCTTATTCGAAGGATAGGTTGTCAGTATTTGTAACCATTCAGCATTAGCCATATTATTAGCACCGTTTAATTCACTCCAATGCTGTATATTTGATTTTGCTTTTTTAATAATAGCTTCCGGATTTTGTTTAATGCGTTCGGCAATCGATTGATGCATTGCCAGAGAACGAGCCTCACTTAATGCATGCCGATCGATTTTATTATTATAATTTTTGTCCATGGTCTTCTTCGAAGCTCTCTTTCTTAACGTATTTCTTTCTTCAATACTTTCACCAAGACTGTCATTTGCAGCCAGTTTTTCTATATCTTCTTCAAGTCCCAAGGTATTTAAAACAGCACAATATGATCCAAATAAAACATTTGGATTTCCTTTTTCAATTTTATTCAAGGTCGCCCTGGACAAGCCGGAACGCTTTGCGACTTCAATCGCCGTTAAATTTCTGCGCAATCTCGCCAGACGAATTTGTTCGCCGACTCTTGAAAGTCGATATTCGACTTTTGGCAGTAATATTGGGGCATTTCTGTTCATAATGTCTATTATTATAGACATTAATATCAATTTTGCTAATACTAATTAGCATTAAATACGTAATAAATCAGTCAGTTTTCCAATAAAAAATCAATGTTGTGATTCCATGTAACGACGCAACACTTTGTTAATGCGTGTTTGGTACTTCCCTCCCTGAGATTTAAACCAATCCAACATATCGGCATCGAGACGTAACGTTACTTGTTTCTTTATAGGCTTATAATATTTGCCCACGACGGCATTACTCCAATCCGTCGTTTCAGGAATATCGGATGTATCAATCCCATCATCCGATATTGCAGCCAGTTTTTTGATTTCAATTTTTTGATTTTTTGTACGCATGTTCATAACTATGTCTTTCAAGTTTAGTTGCTTTCCGTGCGGAAATAATTCGGATGACCTCTTCTTGTTCATCATCCAATACGGTATGCGAGACAAGTAATAAAACGACACCATCAATCATACCTAATGTCTGCCAACGTTCCTCACCCTGTTCATGACGGTCCTGAATACTGAGATGGTGCGGATCATCAAATACCAGGCAAGCTGTCTCAAACGACACCTTATGCTTAATCTGGTTTACCCTGTCCTTGTCCTGATTCCATTCAAAACGCATGTCATAATTGTAGTTACATTTTTATAATTATACAAGGCTTGATCGGCCTGGAAACCCTGGAACACTCCTTAATAAGAATTACTGTTCTTGCCTGTCTAATGTGGCACAACCAGCTGTCGCCTGCTCCCATGACTCGACATAACAAGCACCAATTTGGTTCTTGCTCAATATCCTTCCATGATTAAAACCGTGACTGTTACTCGCGACCCAGCTAAAAGATTTATTGTCGGGATAAACCACACCAAAAAAGTTCTTTGTGCCATCAGGATAAGTAAACGTACCACGAAAACGTCGATCTCGTTGTTCTGTTATATGAACAACCTTCTCACCCCATTCTTTATAACCTTTTAGATCAGAAACCGTGACATTTGTGCCTTTCCATGTGCCGATCATATTCGGAATTTCATCATTTTTATTAATAACATGATGTTTAAACATCACACCGATCAAACCTATGTTTAATAACAGCATTATTCCAACTAACCATTGTAAAGTTTTCATATCACGTTCTCTTTAATGTAGCTTTGATTATTATAAATTCAAGATTCACGACTGCAAGGATGCAGGAGGTAGAGTACCAACAGTAGGCGCTTTAGGCGACGCCGGGAGCAGTTACCGAAGACCTTACCCCACAACCTTATATATGTTGTTCAGATTCCACACAGTTATTGTATATATGTGTTTACATTAAATTAAAGGGCTCTGACCCTTAAATTGATCTTGCCGTATAAAATATCTTCTATACTCTATAAAAAATATAGGAAAATCAATATCACGGAGTGTTGATATGAATAATTATCGCTTCTTTATCGTTGTTACAATATTTTTATCATTAACTGGTTGTTATGCTACGACTGCTGTAACTAGCTATACTGATCCGGATTATCGTAATACCACAAAGTTTCAGAATGTAATGGTATTTGGTACCGGGATGAATTTAGAGTTGCGTCAATTATGTGAAAGTGAAACTGTTAATGAATTAACTAAAAATAATGCCAAAGGGATTAGAAGCATAGATTATATACCACCAACTAGAGAGCTATCTGATGATGAAATAAATGAAATCTTAATTAAAACAAAGGTGGATTCACTTTTATTCATCACATTGATTGATACAAGTATAGATTCAACTTATGTACCTCAAACATATCACGAAGGCAATTCATACAGCACTGTAAATGTTATTGGTAATTATGCTTATGTAAATACTTATAGTTCTCCGGGTTACACAACAGGTGGATATAATATTGAAGAAGCAAGGGCAACATATGAAAGTACACTGCATGATGTAAAAAACAATCGAACTGCCTGGAAAGCTGACGGGGATTCTCAGGGCGATCTTGGGGTAAACTTCAAAGATCTAACTGTATCTGCTTCAAAAGAGACAGTATTGAAATTGATTGAAGATGGGCTCTTATAAATAATGGACTCTGCCTTCTTTAATTAACGTACAACGACGCTACCTATTCAAGATTCAAGACCTGACCCCGCAGCGTTCGCAGCGGAGGAGTATTTGAAACTACATCCCTACTTTTCAAGCACTCCGACCCTTTGATTTTTGGGCGCTTTAGGCGACGCCGGGAGCAGTTACCGAAGACTTGACCCCACAACAGTCCTATAATTATTAATTCAAGATTCAAGACCTGAGCCCACAGCCTCGTACCCCCCACAGTCTGTTGATTCTTTACCATTTAGCCCATCCAAGATCACACAATACTGTTCCTAATGACTGCACCGCTAATTCAGCATCTCGCTCATGTAATTCTCTCAGTTCTGGTCGTTTTCTTTGCTCAGAACTCTTTCCGCGTGGGTGCAATCTTGCTACGGCCTTCGATAAACTAACCGTGATCACATCTTTGTTACTGTTCTCTTCTAATAATTGGGCCAATTTAGCCAAATCTTTACCATCATCATCGATTCCCAAAGACATTAAATATGTACTAATAATTGCAGATAATGTTTCGCGGCTTCTGTCTATAATAGATGCTGGACCTGCTGAATTGATTTCATTCGATAGTATTTCAAGAAACTTAATAACATGTTCTCTACCCTGCTCTGGAATTGATTCGTATTCTATATTTGGTAATGCACCAATAACCAACCTAGACCGTAACGTGATTAATTGATTTCCGGTTATTGATGTTTCAACTGATACTACTGTCCAAATTGAAAAACTTTCCTGCGTGCCTATCAGGATTAGATGCTTGTTAATGTTTTTATTTTTTACATGTGAGAAAAAATCTATAGGGGCATAGGTTAAAAGTGGCTTTTGTGCTTTTTGGTGAAATCCCGTCGGTTCATTAGGGTTCAGTGGATGCGGATCAACAGACCATTGAGTAGGTTGAGAGAAATCACTTTGCCAGTAAAGTTGGCCTCGTCTCAATCTTGATTTCATGTCATAGGCATCTTCTCTAAAGACATAAGGATAAATATCGTTTTTTCTTATTGTTTGTAGTTCTTTGGCTGATTCATCAACTATTTTCGCTGGGCAGAGTATAGAACTAGGCCAAACAGCATGACCATAAAAACCACTGCCTTCATATACAAAACCTGTATGTTCATCAATTCCTAAATTCATGCGTCGGCTTATCCAATTAATTAAAGGTCTCTATATCTTTAATTGTTATTTATATTATTAATATGAATTCGATTTGTTTCTTTTGAACGTTCCAATCTTGTTGCCTCAATAACATTAATTGCATTTTTAACATCTCTCTCAGAAATAACAGGTTTATCCATAGATTTTATATAAGCTATGAAATTTCTGCCTTGAGTAACATTCTCTGGAAAATCTGTCTTGACAACACAATCTCCAACTAAAGCTATGATAGAAAATATTTGATGCTGTCTTAGCCTAAGAAGAGATTGAATAGTTTTGACATGAGCATAATTTTGTCTCAACGGATTTAGAAGCTTATGCTTCCTCTTATAAATAACCTGAGTCCAAGTTCTTTGTCTTTCATTACCAAATATCCATCCTGATATATTTTTAGTTTCAATTACGAAAATACCGTATACAGAGACGATAATGTGGTCAATCTGAGTTGTTCCATTTCTTGTTGGGAGAGTTACATCTTCGATTAAGAAGTATATATTTTGGTCAAGTGACTTCCTAATATAATTATTTACTCTAGCCTCACCTACTCTACCTTTATGACCAGCACTCTTAAAGTGAGCCTCAAGTATTGAAAGAATTATAAAAATTATTATTAGAACAAATAATTCCATATTTAAAACATTATTAGACTTACTGGGATTAACTAAAGAATTCTGGCTACTTTAAATTATCATTCATCATCACCAATAAATGGTCTTAATTTTTTATCAATAAAGTGATTAGGCTTCCAACCATTCCATAATTTATCAGCGTACATTGCATCTGCAAAACTTGCTATAGTTCCAGAAATAGGCTCAGCAGCAATATGGCCAACATGCAAAACATACCTTAATACTTTACCTTGAAATTTGTTTAACCACGATTTCTTCCTAATTTCATCAAAATATTCTTTAACCATTTTTTCATCTGGATTTACGTCAGTTAACCAACTTTTAAACTTATCTGCTTCTTCAAGTAAATCAAAAAATTCATTTATAGATTTCTCTCCGGAGTTGATTATATGTTTTATGCTTGGCGCATTTTCTAAAATTAGCTCATTAAATGACATTAACTCTTCTTTTTCTATACCAATCCTTTGTAATAATTCACGGTGTTTTAAACATATAATTCCAGATGATAATTCAGAGGTGTAAAACTCACCTCCGAATCTCGAAGCTAAAACCAAATCTACTCTTGCTGACAAAAGTTTTTCAAAAATCGTGCCTTCAGTAATTTCACCAGTGTTTGAATTCACATTTTTCAAATATGAATTTAAATCTTTAAAATTAATGTTAGTATCGGCAATGTAGCCTTTATTCGTTCTAATTGGTGCAAACTTAACTTTATTAATATCCGGATAATTGCTATACAAACTAGAAATAAAAAGTTTGACGGCTAAATTCACATAGTTTTCATCTGCTAAATCTTCATTAGCTGCATTTATTACACCGCCTTTAACGAAGTGATCAGTGCTATACTTCCTATAAGGCACATTTTTTTTAAAAAACTCCGCAAAGTTTCTCGCATCACGACCATTTACTCCATGTTTTTTTAAAGAATGCATTAGCAATTCTTTTTTACTACTAATTTTACCAACATCTTTATCACCAACTAACTGAATAGCAACATAATTATGTACATTGCCTTCTTTATTCCTAGATGTGTGTGCTGCCGCAGACTGTTCGCAATAAATAGCAGATACATTTGGTCTTTTTAAAATTGATAAAACAGCTTGAGTCCCAATGCTTTTAACTAATGAAATTAAGCTGCCATATTCAAACACTAAGCAAACATTCTGGTAAAACAATAATGCTTCTGCTATTTCCCCAGATGTGATTACATTTCCATCAACAGATTTTTTAAGTATTACTTTTTCAAACATGCAAATTACTTTAATACCTTAAATATAATAATTTAGTGTTGATATATAATGTATTTAAAAATAAAAAAGCCGCAGTGTTTTTTATTACACTACGGCTTTTTATTTTCATTATTCATCCGTGATGTCCACTTGAATTAATGCTAAGAAGCGGCTTCCACCTGCACCAGATTATCGAAGAACGTGGGTGCATGTCCCATGTCAGCAAACTCTGCTGAGCTAATGATGTTCACTGTTCCTTTGTTCAACTGTCGCCAGTAACCGAGTGTTGCTACACAGACACCTGCGTTCACATCATCAGTCACTTTTGCGACGCCTTCAAACGCACCGCGATCGTTAAACACTTTTACTTGATCACCATCATTAATACTGCGTGACCCGGCATCAGCAGGATTCATAATGACGAATTGATCGCCCTGCTCTTTCTGTTTCATGTTGGCATAACAGGAATTCAGAAAGGCATGGCTCTTTGGCGTGACAATGTTTAATGGATATTTCTTTGCCATTTCCGGATTGGTTTCGGGTCGTTCATACGGATCCATGTAGTCTGGTAAAGGATCGATATCTTCTCCCGGTTGAAAACCTTCGTACATTTGTCTGAACGGAGGTGCGACAAAGTTCTTTGCGCCTTCGACCTTGAAATTACACTTACCATTTTCTGTTGGGAAGTTACCTTCTTTATGCGGACAACGATCATCTTTCGTTCCCACTGTTAAACGGGCAAAGCCGTTATTGCGTAAATATTCCAAATCAATACCGTCACAGGCAGGTGAATCCCAATCAACAAAGTTTTCCAGGCATTCTGAATCCGACCATTTCAAACGGTCTTCGTCGTAGCCCATTTTTTCTGCTAAACGACGGAAGATTTCATTATTGGGTAAGCATTCTCCCGGCGATTCCACGCTCTTGGCATTGTAGGTCAGGTACAAATGTCCCCATGAAAGAATGATGTCTTCCATCTCTGCACCCATGGAAGCCGGTAACACGATATCGGCGTACGATGCGGTATCGGTAATAAAATGATCGGCAGCAACATGGAAGATATCTTCTTGTTCCAGACCTGCAACGACCTTATCCGCTTCCGGTGATTGCGTTACCGGATTGGTATTCCAGGTCATGACAGATTTAATTGGCGTTTTTAAATCTTGTTCGCCTGTTAACGCCCGACCTAATTGCAGGATACTCACTACTTGCGTGCCTTCAGGAATTAATTCAGGTGCGCAGATAACATCAAATTTGTATGGGTGTTCCCAAACCGGGAATTGCGTGACACCGCCGCCAACATGACGCCATGCGCCTGTTAGTGCTGGAATACAGGTAACCGCACGGATGGTTTGACCACCACCATAATGACGTTCCAGACCTACACCCATACGAATGGCTGCGGGTTGTTCAGTAGCGATTTCCTTGGCGAGTTTTCGAATATCATCAGCAGGAACACCGGTGATTTCTTCCGCCCATTCCGGGGTATGTTTCTTGGCATGTTCAGCGAGGTCTTCGTAGCCCTCGGTGTAATTATCAACATAATCCTGGTCAACCAGACCCTGTTCGATAATGCTGTTAATGACCGCCATTGCTAATGCACCATCTGTTGATGGTTTTGGTGCGATATGCCAGTCCGCCTGTTTCGCTGTTTTTGATTTATAGGCATCGATTACAACGACCTTGGCGCCTTTTTGTTGTGCATCTTTAACAATTGCCCAGTGATGCAGATTGGTACTGACACTATTACAGGCCCAGATGACAATATATTTAGAATGAATATAGCTTTCGACATCGACACCGGCAGTCGGGCCGACAGTTAATAACCAGGCGGTACAAGAACCTTCACCACAATAAGTACGTTCACAAACGGTCGCACCCATTTTATTAAAGAAGGCATCGCCGCCATTTAAACCGTGTACCAAACCTTGGTGCCCCAAATAACTGACTGGCAGGATAGATTGTGGACCAAATTCTTCGATCAGGGCTTTCCATTTATCCGCAATGGTATCGATGGCTTCGTCCCAGCTGATTTGTTCGAATTGTTTGCTGCCTTTGGCTCCGACACGCTTCATAGGGTGCAGGATGCGATCAGGATGATAATGCCGTTTTTCGTAATCTTTTAATTTGACGCAGAGACCACCACGAGTCATCGGGTGCTCTTTATTGCCGTGAACACCAATGACCTTGCCGTCCTCGATATCGAAGACCATGGCACAGGTGTCGGGACAATCATGTGGACAGCCGCCAAAGGCGGTTTCAACTTTAGGATTCGCGCTCATTTTTTATGCCCCTCTCTAAATCTAGTAAATTATTTTTTTTAAAGATAATACTCCTAAATTAAATAGGAAACTTAATGAATTAACAATTTGGCGCCTATCAATCAATGTTATTCATATAACGTATTATTTTTTAAACTGTTTCTTAAAATATCCCTTATTTATAGATTTATCTGCAAACCTCCTGAAATCTCTAAAGATTTGCCTTAAAACTGCCGTTAACTTTGAATACGACAATAATTCCAAACACTATCTAGTAGGAAAAATTATGGCTATCTGGAGTTTAAAAGGGAAAAAAGTCCTGATCATTGATGATTTTCAGGAGATGCGAGTCATGTTACGGAAAATGATAGAGCCATTAGCACCTGACCTTATCAAGCTTGCTCAAAATGGCATAGAAGCTATTGAGTGCATGGAAGAAAACAAAATTGATGTTGTTTTTTGTGATTACAACCTCGGCAAAGGCAAAGATGGACAGCAAATTCTTGAAGAAGCAAAGCACCTGGAACTGCTCGCTTATTCCTCAATTTACATAATGGCAACGGCAGAAAACACCTCCGATATGGTCATGGGTGCTATCGAATATCTACCCGATGAATACATCTCCAAACCTTTTAATCGCACCGTCATTCACGCACGTCTTAAAAAGCAACTGGAAAAGAAGGAAAATCTGAATGAAATATCACAGGCCCTATCTGTCAATAATTATGCAGGCGCTATACAACTTTGTGACAAATTACTTAACAACAAAGCGTCAAACAGGCTCGATTTACTCAAAATCAAAGGTGAGCAATTAAGTAATATTGGTGAATATGAAAAAGCAGCGGATCTTTATGAAGATATTATTGAAGAACGGGATATTCCCTGGGCTTATTTGTCTTTGGGTAAAGTTCGATATTTCCAACAAAATTACGATGAAGCAATTGAAGTGCTTGAAGGTTTAATTAAGGAAAATTCATCCAATGTAACCGCTTACGATTGGCTGGCAAAAACCTATGAAGCGATGAATGAATTTGGCAAAGCGCAGGAAATGCTGAATATTGGTGTAGCTAAATCACCAAAATCATTATTGCGACAACGCAATCTCGCCGAAGTCGCCTATAAAAATAACGATATCGATGCAGCACAAAAAGCGTATGAACATGCTATACAGGTCGGACAACATTCCTGTTATAAAAAAGCGGATGATTATAATGCGCTTGCTAAAACACTGGTAGAGTCAGGCAAAGCTGATGAGGCATTTAATGTCGTAGAAAAAATTAACAAAGATTTCAAAAATAACGCAAATGCCGAAATGGTTGCCGCGATAACCACAGGCATGATTCATACATCAAAAGGTGATCAAACATCAGCTGAAAAAACACTGCAAGATGCATTAAATTTATTTAAGCAAAATCCGCAAGGGCTTTCTACCGATATTGCACTCGAATTAACTGACTTATGTTTATCCTCTGGCAAAGATGATGAAGCAGCTGAAATCACCAGGAATCTTATTCGCAACAATCATGATGATAAGAAGCTGATAGAAAAAACAAAGGAAATTTATTCAGCCGCAGGAAAATCAGATGCAGGTAATGCGCTAATTGAAAAAACCACAAACGAAATAGTCGATATCAATAATAAAGGCGCACATTTATTAAAAGAAGGAAAGCTGGAAGAATCTATAGAGCTTTTTATGAAAGCTGCACGTGGCATGCCTGACAATATAGTTGTCAATCTAAATACCGCTTATTCAATTTTGATGCAAATGCAAAAAACGGGAAAAATTAAAAAATATTCTTCGCGTGTAGCAAACTATCTTGAACGTGTACATAAAATTGATCCTTCAAACAAGAAGTATCATGAATTAATGGAAATGCTGCAACAAATCAGTGCTAAAGCAGAGACAAAGGCAGCCTGAATATATAAACACAGGATATAATATCATGAGCACGACACCTGAATTTGATTATTCCACCCTTTTGGCTAACTCTATTCATGAAGTGAAAAATTCACTGAATATGTTACTAAATTCTATCGACCAGGTTTTATCCACTTCTGACGAAAACAACACCACGAATAAAATCTTTTCTCAAATTCAGTATGAAGGCAAACGCGTCAACGATGATCTGGTTGGCTTACTGGCAATATATCGAATTAATAATGACCAATACAGCGCGAATATTGATGAGTATTCTGTACGCGAGTTTCTGCAAGAAAATATTAGCCAACATGAAAACATGATCCGTAATCGAAACATAAAGGAAGCCTTGGAATGTAATGACGATCTCTACTGGTTTTTTGATCGCGATCTAATCACCGGCGTTATCAGTAATGTGGTTAATAATCTTTATAAATATACAAAAGATAAATTATTGATATCCGCCGTTAAAGAAGAAGGCTACCTTGTTATCAAAATACAGGATAATGGCCCTGGCTATCCTGAAAACATGATTGTCACTCATGACGAAGATAATCTTCAAACAAATATTTCTTTTGATAAAGCAAATACCGGCCTCGGCCTTTATTTCTCTAAACTAGTCGCGGAACTTCATAAAAATAAAGGAAAAAATGGTTATATAACAACGACTAATGATGGCATTGATGGCGGCGGCTGTTTTTCACTTTATCTACCATAAATTGCGTTCTTTTTATTTTCTGATCCTCTTCTAATACTCGCAGTTTAATAGTTTTTTAAATAAACTCTGTTTATCAATCTTTTGTAACGGAGAAACAATAATGAGCACAGCAGAAATTCCACAAAAAGAACCTATTTCTATTGATGTTGAAGACGGCAAAGATTACTGGTGGTGCGCCTGTGGAAAAAGTAAAAAGCAGCCCTTTTGCGATGGTTCCCATAGCGGCACAGAATTCTCACCAATACAATACAAGGCAACAGAATCAAAGACTGTCTGGTTCTGTGCCTGTAAACAAACGGAAAATACTCCACTGTGTGATGGTAGTCATTCAAAACTTTAACTAAATTCAGTCAGACAAAATCTGAGCTAATATCCTAAAAATAATCAATCAGGAGAAACTTAACGCCGTTATCTTGGTCAATACGCATTAACATCCACTAATAAATATAAAAACAATGCGCCACCTCCTCCTTTTATTATTATTTTTATTGTCACTGCCGACTTACGCATTTGATCATAGCCACCAGGCCTTTGATAAACTATTAAACACCGTTGTCACTGAGAAAGGACCACAAACCTTTGTCGATTACGACTATCTTAAAGCTAATCCGCTAATGCTTGATAGTTATCTTACGCAGCTCGAAGCTGTTACAAAACAGGATTTTGATAGTTGGGATAAAAATCAACAACTCGCTTTTCTGATTAATGCCTATAACGCGTTTACCCTAAAACTTATTGTTAATAATTATCCTGATATTGAATCAATACGCGATCTGGGTGGCTTAATTTTTTCCAGCCCCTGGGATAAAAAATTCTTTACCCTGTTTGGCAAGAAAACCAGTCTTGGTTATATCGAACATGATGTTCTGCGTGAAAAATACAATGAACCACGCATACACTTTGCTGTAAATTGCGCCTCTAAGGGTTGCCCTGCTCTGCAAAAGCGTGCTTATATCGCTACTCAACTTGATGAACAACTCGAACAAGCCACCATTCAATTTATGCGTGATCCGGAACGAAATCGTTTTGATAAAGACAAAAAGTTACTGGAAATTTCTTCCATCTTTAACTGGTTTACCGGTGACTTTAGCAAGCAAGGTTCATTAAAAGATTTTATTGCGCCTTATATTAGCGATGATCCTGAGGTACGAAAGTTACTAACCGCCAAGTCAGAAAGATTTAATCCGGCTAACGACATAAGTATTATTTTTCTTGATTATGATTGGTCCCTGAATAAACATTAATAACAAACTCTTATAATGAAAAATCACTATAAAAAACAGTGGTTTACATCAAAAGATACTGCCAAGCAAGCCATGATCGACACCGGTTGCTGGTCAAATCAACAATTGATGGGACGGCGCTGGGCGATAGGTTGCGTTGCACTTGAGATCACACAACGTTGCAATCTGGATTGCTCACTTTGCTATCTATCAGAACATTCCGAAGCTGTTGCCGATATTCCAATTGAAGAAATTTTTAGACGAATTGATCAAATCTATTCTTTGTATGGTCCGAACACAGACGTACAAGTGACCGGAGGCGATCCGACTTTAAGGCAACGTGACGAACTTATTTCTATCATTCGTTACATTAAACAAAAAAACATGCGTACAACTTTAATGACCAATGGCATACGTGCGACACGCCCGTTATTAATTGAACTAGCGCAAGCAGGATTAACTGACGTTGCTTTTCATGTCGACACAACACAGAACATCAAACATGCAACCGATGAAAAATCATTAAACAACACACGCCTGAAATACATTAACAACACAAAAGGTTCCGGACTTTCTGTGATGTTTAATACAACCATACATAAAGATAATTTTAATGACGTGCCCGATTTGGTTCGTTTCTTTAAATCACATGCTGATTCAATTAGAACCGTGTCTTTTCAATTACAAGCAGATATTGGACGTGGCATTGCTGGTAAGCGCGACATTGTTATAACACCTGATACTGTTTGGAAAGAAATAGAAGAAGCACTTGGAACCAGACTCAATCATGATGCAATTCAAGCGGGACACAAACATTGTAATCGCTATGCTATGAGCTTGATTACAAACGGAAAAGCTTATGACCTGTTTGCTGAATCGGACTTCATTAGTGAATTACAAACAGCAACAGCACACATTACGCTGGATCGAAAATACAAATTAAAGACCGCTGCAAAAATTTTTTATTGGAGTTTGTCACAACCTGCTTACATATTGCCAATATCAAAATGGGCATGTCGTTTATTTAAAAAAATAAAAAATGATCTGCTAAAAAGTAAAGGCAAAATAAACAGCTTGTCGTTCTTTATTCATAATTTTATGGATGCTTGTCATATTGAACAAGAACGCATTGATGCTTGTGTGTTCAATACCATGACTCAAGATGGTCCTGTTAGTATGTGTCAGCATAATGCGAAACGTGACGATTACATTTTAAAATCAATTCCAGTCATAAAAGACCAGGAAATTAAATTCTGGCATCCGCTTGAAGCAAAATATTATAAAAATAATCCTCAAATTTCACTTCAAAACCCGTTGAAATATCCACTAAAAAAACAAAAGGGTAAAAGTCGACTATCTCACTGTTTAGACAAATAAAAATCGCTTTTTTGAGTCTATTTTCAGTAAGTTTTGCACAAAACTAGCCAGCAAAAACATTAAATCTCAGCTCTTATCTTAAGCTGCTGAATTACTTCATATTTTATCTTGCAAGCTGGTCTAACAAGCCTTTTTTGCCCAGCTTATCCACAGGAAACTCTAAGCTAGTTCACAGTCAATACCACATCATCTTGTGGTTTAATAAGTGCTTGACCACATTTTATTGTGGTGCTATACATTCATTTACAGAATAAACATCAACAAGTTTCGAGCTATGTTCATCGACTTGAAACAATAAAAAAATAGATTTGGAGGGGTAAATGGAGGCGGAAGGTACTGCTAATATAGCGCCGCCGGCTAGCACAGCCGACAGTAATTTGGATACAAGTATTACTCAGGCTGTTTCTAGCCAGAGTCAAAGTAATTATTTATCCAATCAACTCAGTCATTACCGCGTCATTCGCCGTAATGGTAAGGTTACTTCGTTCGATCTAAGTAAAATTTCAGTTGCCATGACCAAGGCATTTATTGACGTAGAAGGCGGCACTGCAGCAGCCTCAACTCGTATCCATCAAACAGTAGAATCACTGACGCAACAAATTGTTAATGCCTTAACACGACGCATGCCGGACGGTGGTACCTTGCATATCGAAGATATTCAAGATCAGGTAGAGCTATCTCTAATGCGTGCCGGTGCACAAAAAGTAGCCCGAGCGTATGTTATTTATCGCGAAGAACGTTCTCGTGAACGTACTGCTGAACCCACAACAGATACTGATTCTGCAGAAGACACTCCCTCGAGCCAGATTAATGTTAAACGACTGGATGGCAGTAAAGTGCCATTGGATATGGTTCGCTTACAATCCATCATTAACGAAACCTGTGAAGGTTTGTCTGAAGTTGATGCAAAGCTTATTAGCGATGAAACGCATAAGAATTTATTTGACGGTATTGATGAAGCTGATGTTAATCATGCACTGGTCATGAGTGCCAGAACATTGATTGAGAAAGATCCAAATTATAGTTATGCCGCAGCGGGTTTGTTACTGGATAAATTACGTCAGGAAGCCTTAAGCTTTATCAATGGCAGCATGACCCTGGCGACGCATAAGGAAATGAGCAAACGCTATCCTGAATACTTCAAATCCTATATTCAACGTGGCGCTGAATTAGGTTTACTTGACCATGAACTCGTAAAATATGATCTGGATAAATTAGGTTCCGCTATAGATGCCAGTCGCGATCATCAATTTACTTATCTTAGTTTACAAACGCTTTACGATCGTTATTTCATTCATACTGAGGAAGATATTCGTTTTGAATTACCACAAGCCTTTTTCATGCGAGTGGCAATGGGTCTGGCTATCAATGAACTGGATCGTGAAGCACGAGCTATAGAATTCTACCAACTGCTGTCATCATTTGATTTCATGAGTTCAACACCGACCCTGTTTAATTCAGGTACCTGTCGTCCTCAATTATCAAGTTGTTATCTGACAACGGTTCCAGACGATCTTGATGGTATTTTTTGTGCCATTAAAGATGATGCTATGTTATCCAAATTTGCCGGTGGACTGGGTAATGACTGGACGCCGGTTCGTGCCTTGGGTGCGCACATAAAAGGCACAAATGGTAAATCACAAGGCGTTGTCCCCTTTCTTAAAGTGGCTAACGATACCGCTGTGGCAGTCAATCAAGGCGGTAAACGTAAAGGCGCTATGTGTGCCTATCTTGAAACCTGGCATATGGACATTGAAGAGTTTCTTGATTTACGCAAGAACACCGGTGATGAACGCCGTCGTACCCATGACATGAATACGGCAAACTGGATACCGGATCTATTCATGAAACGGGTTGCTGAAGAAAGTAACTGGACCTTGTTTTCGCCGCACGAAACACCTGATTTGCATGATCTTTACGGTGAGGCATTTGATAAACGTTATGTTGAGTACGAACAACAAGCGGCTGAAGGTAAAATTAATAATTTCAAAGTCATTGCAGCAAATGACTTATGGCGCAAAATGTTATCGATGCTGTTCGAAACAGGACATCCCTGGATCACCTTTAAAGATCCTTGCAACATACGTTCACCACAATCACATACCGGTGTTGTACATTCATCAAACCTTTGCACCGAGATCACACTCAATACATCTGAAGATGAAATAGCTGTCTGTAATCTGGGTTCGGTTAATTTACCACAGCATATTGATGAGAATGGTTTGAATGCAGAAAAACTGGAAAAGACCATTAATACCGCCATCCGTATGCTCGATAACGTTATTGATTACAACTATTACAGTGTACCAAAGGCGAGACGTTCTAATTTACGCCACCGTCCTATTGGCCTTGGTGTCATGGGTTTTCAGGATGCCTTGTATAAATTACGTTTAGCCTATAGCTCCGAAGAAGCGGTTAATTTTGCAGATACAAGCATGGAAGCAATTAGCTACTATGCCATCAAAGCATCAACTCATTTAGCTGAAGAACGAGGCTCTTATTCGACCTATAACGGTTCTTTATGGAGTCAGGGCATTATGCCTATCGACTCGATGCAACGTCTGGCTGATGAACGTGGGGACTACTTACAAGCTAATTTTGACCAGACTTTAAATTGGGATGACTTGCGTGAGCGCGTCATGAAAGTGGGTATGCGTAATTCAAATTGCATGGCGATTGCACCAACAGCAACCATCTCCAATATCTGTGGTATTAGTCAATCTATTGAACCGACTTATCAAAACCTGTTTGTTAAATCCAATCTTTCCGGTGAGTTTACTGTTGTTAACCCCTATCTCGTACGAGATATGAAAGCAGAGGGTGTTTGGGATGATGTCATGGTTAATGACCTCAAATATTTTGATGGCAGTGTACAAGCGATAGACCGTGTTCCAGATAAATTAAAAGAAATCTATGCCACCGCATTTGAAGTCGATTCACGCTGGCTGGTTGAAGCTGCATCACGACGACAAAAATGGATAGACCAGGGTCAGTCAGTAAACTTTTATATGGCCGAGCCGAGTGGCAAAAAGCTGGATAACCTTTATAAACTCGCGTGGATTCGAGGTTTAAAAACAACCTATTACCTGCGTTCACTCGGTGCCACTCACATGGAAAAAAGTAACAGTAATGGCACAGAGCAAACTGAAGAAGAACCCAAAGTTTGCTCAATTCTAGACCCGGATTGCGAAGCCTGTCAGTAGGCATAAATAAAAAATACGAGGTAACAAAATGTTGGATTGGAATGACCCTTTAGCAAAACCGGTACAAACGGATAAGGTTGAACCTGCTATTGTTAAAAATGCATTAAGTGGACCTGCAATAGATGTCAGTAGCAAACCGGAACTTAAGGTTGTTACAAAAAAACTTGATCCCGTTAATCCAGCAGATAAACGCGTTATCAATGGACAGACCGATATCAACCAACTGGCACCGTTTAAATACCCGTGGGCCTGGAATTTTTTCCTTAATGCAAATAAAAATCACTGGACACCATTAGATATCAATATGGCTCAGGATGTGACAGATTATCGCCACAAACTGACACTTGAAGAAAAACATGTTTATGAAAACGTATTATCTTATCTGACAACCTCAGACATTTTAGCCATGCGTAATATTGGTCTGGCTGTTATGGAAAAAATGTCTGCGCCTGAATTACAGATTTATCAGGCACGTCAAGTATACGAGGAAGCATTGCATACATGGACTTATCAACATTGCATTGAAACCATTGGTCTTGATCAGGGCGAGATCTATAACCGTTATCGTGTTGTTCCTGAAATACATCAAAAAATATCTGTTGCTAATCGTCGTTTAAGTTCGGTCTTGCGATCAGATATTGATTTAAGTGATCGAGATGAACTGCACAATTTTGTCATCTCCTATATGTTCTTCTCCGCAATCTTTGAAGGCTGCTGGTTCTATAATGGTTTCAGCCCTATCTTTGCATTGCAACGTCGCGGTTTAATGAAAGGTACTTCCGAACAATTACAATACATTATGCGTGATGAAGTCATGCATGCTGCTTTTGGTATTCGTGTCGTTAAACAAATAATAGAAGAAGAAAATCTGACGCTGGACACAAAGGAAATACGTCAGATGTGGGATGAGGCTTATGAAGCTGAAAAAGCATATACCAGCTATATTCTTAGAGACCCAATCCTCGGCTACTCAGCTGAAACACATCTCGCACAATTTCAATATATTGCCAATAGACGCGCTAACCAACTTGGTTTAGGTGAAGAGCCCTTCCCTGGTGCTGAATCAGCATTACCCTGGTTAGATGAACAAGCCAATTTACGTAAAGAAAAGAATTTCTTTGAAACGCGTGTTACCGAATATCAAACGGGGGGCGCATTAACTTGGGACTAATATTTGAAAGCCCTCTTAACAAGTTTACCGTGACCGCCTTAGCGGGAACCGAGATGGATGCTCGGTTATTGCCTGGTATCTCCAGCCTCTTCCGGATACCAGGCCTTCTTATTCAGTATAGAAGTCTTTACAGCTTATAAGACTTCTATTTTAAAATTATTGTATAGCAAGACAACAGAAATGGAGAAAATAAATGCAACAACAGCTTAAGCAACCTGGCGTTGATGAAATGGAAGACTCCAGTTTAATGGATTGTTATCGCATTGCACTGGACTTTGGTATGCCTGCCGCACTCAAGGCTTACGAAAAACTAGCAATTGAAACTTCAAATAAACATGATGACCCAAGTGTGAATAGCGAACAACCGATTACTTCCCTGTAAGCTCTCGGCTCTGTTCGGTAATTGCTCCTGCATTACTCTACTACCTCGACTTTGTCTCCTGAATCGTTCTACCTCCTGCATCCTTGCAGTCGTACATCCGTGTAGGCATCCTGCTTCGCTCTCGGTCTCTGTTCCTGACTCGACTCTACCGATTACCTCCTGTAATCGTACCGCTTACTTCCCTGTAAGCGTCCCTGGATATAGCAATTAATTCACAATCTTGAATTTACTTACCTGGCTTTGAAGATCGGAAGCTAATTTTGCCAGTTCATCACTGGCGCTGGCTGTTTGCTGTGAACCGCCCGCTGTTTCCTGAGCAACTTCACTTATATTAACAATGTTACGGTTAATCTCTTCAGCTGTAGAACTCTGTTCTTCAGCCGCACTGGCAATCTGTATATTCATACTCCTGATATTATCGACAACACCAGTAATAGCTTGTAGTGCTTCACCCGCTTTAGCAGCTTGATCGACACTTTCCTCTGCTTTGCTACGTCCCATTTCCATAACAGTCACCGCTTGATTTGCACCATTTTGCAAACGTTCAATCATATCGTTAATTTCACGTGTTGATTGTTGTGTGCGACTTGCCAACGTTCTAACTTCATCAGCGACAACAGCAAAACCTCGACCCTGTTCACCTGCTCGTGCTGCTTCAATAGCGGCATTAAGTGCCAATAAATTAGTTTGTTCAGCAATATCACGAATGACATCAAGTACAGTACCAATACTGATACTATCTCCTTTCAGATTCTCAATAACTTGTGAGGTACTTTCAACTTCAGCCGCCAGATTATTAATCGTTTGCACTGTGGTGTTAACTACTTCACAACCATCTTTGGCCCTATCATCTGCTTCCTGTGCTGCCGTTGCGGCACTACTTGCATTTCTTGATACTTCTGTAACAGTGGCGGACATTTCATTCATGGCCGTCGCTACTTGTTCGATTTCACCTTGCTGACGAAGTACACCGGTATTACTTTGTTCGGTAATTGCCGAGAGTTCTTCTGCTGCTGCGGCTAATTGTCCCGCGCTACCGAGTATTTCTTTTACCAGTTCCGCAAATCCTTTGCGTCCTTGTGAATACTCCCAACACATCCAGGCAAATTCATCCTTACCGGTAATATTAACTTTATGTGTCAAATCGCCTTTTGACATCGCACTCATGCCCCCTACTATTAATTCAGCGCGTTTACCATTTATACTGCCGACATAATGCGAGATGCCCAGGCTTGTCAGCGCCAGTATAAAACTCGCCAAAATAATCCCTGTGATTTCAAGCTCGGCAAAATAAATAACTGATTGCAACGCAATTAGACCGATGCAAACAAAACCAGTAAACATGTAAAATTGTTTGCCTATACTTAAATTTGTCACTAACTTCTCCATACTTATACTCCTGCTTTCAGCTTTAATTTCAGCAGCAAATGATTTAAAAAATGCCTGTATTTAGTTTTTCGGCCTTCAGGCAAATATCTTTACTATTTTTTTAATAACTTTCACTAAAGCATCACTTATGCCAATTACTTGAAAATTGAAATCGATTTAATTTAAATCATTATTGAGCGAATCGAAGGGAGGCTATTCTGAACAGGATTTCTACTATTCTTAGCTTAGATCTATTAATTGTCCGTGCTGGCTTTTTTCCAAGAACAAGATTTTACCTGAATAATCTTCAATAAGCTGTTGAAATCCTTTATCTAAATGATTCATCTTAATGTGATTTCGAATTGACAAATTAGCAGCATTTAAATCTATGGATTTAACCAACACTAATTTCTTTGCCAGTAATTTAGTTGCTAGCCATAAGGCAATACTATCGGAGGTAAAATCCCAGCTAGCGCTGATTTCTGAATCATCATCACACAAGCTTAGCGGCAACCATAAAAGCGGCCTGTTTTTACCGAAAGAGGGTGAGATGACATCAATATCTTCGATAATTTGCAGATTTGGACTCATCCCTGCTAACAAGTGACCATACTGGCACATTGCCAATAACGACATTCGGTGTGCCGTATGATCATTAAACCCATGTATTTTTTGCAAATTCCGAACTGAATCAGCGAATTCACCACCGCCAGGCACAATAATAACAGTTGAATTTGTTGATAGAGACTCAATGCTGCTCAACCAGGAAGATAATTCATCACTACGCATTAAACTACCGCCTAGTTTTATCACCGTTAGGCTCAATGAAATTCCTCATGTTTAAATAATTTCAACATGGCAGCGGCTTTGTCAAAACATTCTTTATACTCAGCATCGACTTTGGAATCCCATACAATTCCTCCACCGGCATGAAAATAGAGTTTATCTTCGTATTTAAGCAGCGTCCTGATACAGATATTGCTGTCCATATTTCTATCAAAACCAACATAGGCAATCGAACCACAATAAACTGAACGACGATGTGGCTCGAGTTCCTCAATAATTTCCATCGATCTCAATTTCGGCGCGCCGGTAATTGAACCGCCGGGAAAACAATCGCGTAATAAATCCAGTGCCTGTTTATTCTTTGATAAACGACCGGAAATAGTACTAACTAAATGATGAACCGTGGCATAGCTTTCTAAAGAAAATAATTTTGGCACAACAACCGAACCTGACTCGCAGGATTTACTGATATCGTTACGCAGCAAATCGACAATCATCAGATTTTCAGCACGATCTTTTTCACTCTCAAGTAAACAAACGGCAAGTGCCTTATCCTCGTAAGCAAAATCAGAACGGCGTTGTGTTCCCTTTATAGGTTTTGTTTCAACTTGATTGCCTATCACTTTTAAAAACCGTTCTGGTGATGAACTTAAAACTGCTCCTGAAGGAATATTAATATACGCAGCAAAAGGTGCAGGGTTAACTTGTCGTAATTGTAAATAGGCTGACCAACTATCTCCCTCAAATTCAGCAGAAAATCGTTGTGCTAAATTAACCTGATAACAGTCGCCATCAAGAATATAGTTTTTTATACGGTCAAATGCTTCTCTATATTCTTCCCTGGATGTATTCGATTCAACATTAGTTTTAATCTGAAACCCTTTTCCTTCATTGCTTGAAACATTTGAAAATAATTCCTGTAACTCCGTCCAGATTAGTGTTGTCTTTTCAAATCGACAAAAACTGGCTAGCCATGAACGGCGAAGGTGATGATCGACGACCACTGCCCAGTCATAAATACCTATCGCCATATCCGGCATATTAATATCTTGTTTCGCTATTTCCGGAAGTGTTTCTAAACATCGTCCTAAATCATAAGAAAAATAACCTAAGGCTCCTCCACAAAAAGGTAAACCAGTAAAATTTTTATCACTATCACCAAGATATTGTTTAACAAGCTCAAATGGATCTTCGTTAGAAGTCAGTTTTTTGTTTTTATCATTTTCAATAATATGAGTGGTGTCATTATAAGTTTCCAGCGTAACCATCGGTCGAGAAACAATAATGTCGTAGCGACCCATATCACAATCGGGATAAGCACTATCCAGAAACATACTCCAGGGATCGTCTGCTACTTTAGCGAACAACGTTGCAGAATCGCGATGATAGGGTAATTCTGAAACTTTCATTATAAAGAAAGTTGGCGATTTAATTGAGCTATTGCAACAGCAGGCGCACAAACATTGCATTTGTGTTGCAAGTCGGTTTCAGTTTCACATAAATCACTAAATTCCATGTACGGAATATTTATTCTTTGCGCGATTTTCTTTATTAAAAATCGTCCGGCTCCAGCAGCAACGATCTTGCCATCACTATCAGGTGATTTTGATAATACTCTTAACACGGCATTCGTTATCAATTGTAATTGTGTTTCCTCAAAATATTCTGCCAACTTATACCAACGCTGTGCTTCAATTGAATTAATAGAATCTGTCCCTATCATTCTGGCAAGTCGTCTAATGCTTCCAGCAATATCTTTACTACTTCCATCTGCCGTTTCCATCAAATCATCACTTTCCTTAAGGCTGGTTAATATTCGATATACATCAGCAGTTGTCGCAAAATTTTCTGCCGCAATATTCTGCCATTCACCATCAAATGGTACTTTGTTTGTCAATGACATTAACGACGTTCTAATAACGCCGGTATAAACTAATTCATCAAAACGTAGCCGAGTTTGATCATCAAAACCGCGGTTATTAAGATTGTTATCAGAAAAAGGAATAATATCTGTTGTTGTACTACCGACATCTATAAACAATCCTGAATCAATCAACGATGCTGTATATGCAGCACTTGCATGCCAATTAGCTGAAGCAACCCGATTTATATTCTCTCTTGCTTTCTCTAGTCTTAATATTCCTTCATCTGTTGCATATAAATTAATATTATCACCCAGATTTTTTTCACAGACGTCAATGAGCGTGTTCATTCCTTCTTCTCTATCTTTAAAAATATCAACCAGTTCTGCTGTGATTGTAAATGCGTGAGAATGCGAACCTTGAGGTAATTGTCCTATAGTTTTCGGAAATAGTTCTTCAAGTTGCTCCAGTCCCTGCCAAAGTGGCGAAGCAAATTGCTCAACAAATTCTATTCTCCCCGCCACATTAACACTGGCGACTTTAAGATGTGCCCCACCAATATCCCAACCTATAAAATTAGAATGACTCATGTTCTTAGTATACTTTTATTTTCACCGGCTTAGCCGATTCTAATTCAATATTGGGCATTTTTTTATTTAAGAATGTATCTAATATTTTAGCCGTCACATTGCAATTTATCGATTTTGAAATGCCAGCATATGCTGTTGTAAACCTTGGGTTGATTTCAAGTACATACAATTGCTTTTCTACCTCTATTAAATCAACACCAATATATCCGGCAAAGCCCGATATTACAGAAACAATTTTTCTGGCTAGTTCCAACATAACATCTTTGAACGACAAACATTCATTAACACCTATCGCCTTCAACTTAATTGAACCATTCTTAATTTCAACATACTGCTCATTACATGCGAGCAATTGAACCTCCCCATTAAAAACCAGCAAAGACATACTCAAGTGCTTTCCTTCCAAATAGGGCTGCACTATTAAATTTTTAGTCCCCTCTGCTTCTATCAATTCAGATAAACTATTTTCATTATTAATTAAACGTATCCCTTCACCACCTACGCCATCATCAGGTTTCACTACCCAGCCTGTTTTACTATCAGGATATTTTTCACTAATTAATTTTGTATCAACAACATTAACACCTGCTTCAGACAGTATTTTATTAGTTAAATATTTACTGCTTGCCGTTTTTATGGCATCAGGAATGGAGCCAATAAATATATTTCCATGTTTAATGAATAATTCTGCATATTTTATTAAACAATAATTTGTTTCAGGTGCAATCAACCACGACACATCAGAGTCATTAATAAGCTCTGCCAGTTTCTCGTCTATTGTATCTTCAACGACATATTGCCTCGTGTTATTTTCAAACAAGCTAACTCTACTGTCTCTAGTTAATGATATATTCGAACCATCCAGTTCACTTAATTCGTTAATTAATGTTTGCACCATGATTTCACCTTCCTTTATCAATGTTTCTGATAAGCTCTGGCCGGAGAGTCCTCCTCCTGTGATAAACTCAAATAAAAAATGACGCATAAAATAAGATGCTAATTATTCCTGTAATTGATTTAAGTCGCGGCATGGTTGTTCATGCAAAACAAGGACAGCGTGCATCATATCAACCGATCACGTCTGTAATATCAACAAGCGCAGAACCCGAGCCTGTACTTTCTTCTTTTTTGGAATTATACCCTTTCAAAACAATTTATATTGCCGATCTTGATGCTATTCAAGGGATGACTGGGCAGAATAGTTTGATTTCAGAAATAGCCTCACATTATAAGCAATGCGAATTCTGGGTCGATGCAGGAATTGAATCTATACATAACAGATTAAGCAATTATTCATCTAGCAATATAAAACTTATATTAGGTTCAGAAAATAAATTAGCTAAAGACGAACTCATTGCTTTAATCAAAAACAATCCTGACCTTATATTATCTCTGGATTTTATTAAGAATAAATTAATTGAAAACAGCTATCTATTAGAAGAAGCCGCAATATGGACAAAACAACTCATTATCATGATGCTTTCTCGAGTTGGCTCAAACAAAGGCATAGATACGCAATGTCTGCATAATATTTTAAAGCTTGCTGGAAACAACGAGATTTATGCAGCGGGAGGCGTGCGAAATAGTGATGATCTCATGCAACTAAACTCAATGGGTGTTAAAGGTGTATTGCTTGCTACAGCACTACATACAGGTGCAATCACCAAGGAAGATTTAGAACAGTTCTTAGATGGATAAAGGATAAACATCACCGCTCCTGTGCTTCCTGCGCCCGCAGCATACGACCGCCATGGATGGCGGAAGTGTCGAAAATGCAGGAGCAATTTTCGACCAGTACATCCTGTACATAAAAAAGCCCCGATAAATCGGGGCTTGTGTTTGCGCTGAAATCTAATTCAGCAAACTTCTTATTTCTTTTCAGAAATAATTAGTTAGCTGCGAATGGATGTTCAGCTGAACCTTTCTTGCTTACTACTTCTGCAGCTTTTGGCTCACGAGCAACAGCACGTTTGAGTGAAAGCTTGGTTGCTTCGTAGTTATATTCCTGGATTTTGGCATCATCATCAGCCAACCAGTGAATGAAAACACCTACAGAAATGAAGATATCATCCGCTTCATCAGCAGGAATGGTTCCATCTTCAACACAATCCATAACCGCCATAGCAACAGCACGTTGCGCAGGGCCAAACATTTGTACCGCTTGCTTAGCACCTTTAATGGTTACTTTGTTGAAAAGAATGGTTGCAGGTTTGCAAAGTAGGTTTGGAGCAACAACCGCTAATAAAGTGCTGAAACCGTCTTTGTTATTGGTCAATGCAGTAGCAAATGCTGATTCAGCAGCACTACCACGAGGACCCACCATTAAATCGATATGAGCAACTTCATTACCATCGCCCACTAATGCTTCACCAACTAATGTTCTATCAATCACTGCCATTTTCTTATCTCCACCAAATAGAAAGCTACAGAGGTTTCCTAATATTGACATCGCTGTATTCCTATCGTTTATTTAAAAGTAAAAAGGGGCATTACCCCTACCCAGTTATAACTGACAAAAAGAACAAGTTCTTTACGTCCGTAATTTGTTATTAATTCTTTTTTTCGATCAATTTATAGACCAATAAACTGGCTGCGGTTAAGTCAGCACAAGTTCCTGGATTATAGTTTTTAGCTTTAAGTTCTTTATCAAACTCTTCTATTAGAGTTATTTCCTTTTCTGGATCTGCGACCTTAAGAAACCTGTCCGCTATAATCCCGCTTTTTATTTTTATTTTTTCAGCTATTTGCTGCCCGTATTTACGTTCGATATGGGAGTCAATAATCGATGATAAAAACACCATATAGCACGAAACGGCCGACCATTTTACACTATTCCAGGATTTGTCAAAGCTTTTAATGGTCACAAATCCGGTTTCGAATATCTCGCTAAAGTTATTGGTATATTGCAATGCGACAGAATCCCTATGACTGGCTAATTCCATCGCCTCTATCAAACAACAATCAGGCTTTTTATTAACATCCTGGCTCTCTGTGCTGCCTAATCCTCCAGGATTTGCAAGTCGAATTGCTTCATAGACTTGATCTGCGTCGCTTTGCGTCAATGAATCTAAAGTAATTTCTAGCTCATGACGTAAACTATTAATATCATTAAAATCAGCTTCAGCAGCCATTATAATCGGCGCAAACAATAACAGCATACCCAAATTTGTATTACAGCCAACAGCATTGCGTGTTGCTTTAACACTTTCCAGTACACGTTGCCCTAAATTTGTTTGCGACCGACAGAGTATGGGAACTGAAACCTCTGCACTCACGATAAAGTCTTTCACAGTCATATCATGACCATCAGCATAGATACTGACATTGCCCGGTTTATAGGCTTCAATTTCAGCTATGAAGCTGGCCATGACAGCCGCTTCTAATGCGCTTCTATCCATACGAAATTAATTAGAGCAAGCTTTAAGCTGGTTATTATCAGCAATATGCTTTACGAATGAGTCTATCAAACAAGAGGCTATATTATAGTTCACTACATTTTGAAGACCGTACCAGGCGGGAATACTATTGACTTCGATAATGTAAAACTGACCTTTCTTATCTTGCATAAGATCAACGCCAGCATAATCAATATCCAGTACTTTACAGGCTGATTCAGCCAATGTTGCTATTTCCGTATCCATCTTTATAGCTTCACAATTTGCACCTTGAGCTCGATTGGTAACCCAGTCTTCGCCACGTCTTAACATGGCTGATTTGGCTACGCCATCCACCACCAAGACACGAATGTCAGTAAACTCATTATTCTTACGTTCAATAAACCGTTGTAAATAGTAAATACCGGCGAATTTTTCATCATGTATCAAACCCGTCTGTTTATCGACAAGGTGGACACCTATTCCTTGTGACCCAAATAGTGGCTTAAGCACAAGTTGATGTCCTTTTGCAGATTCTTGTTCCAGTATGTTGCTGGCATGTTCTGCTGATTCGCATATCCATGTTGCTGGTGTTGGTAAACCGGAGCGACTTAATAATAGACTGGTCAATGGCTTGTCGACAGTGCGTTCAATTGCCCGCGGCGTGTTATAGACAGTGACGCCCAAATCATGAAGTGCATGTAAGATATCAAGTCGAAAGATGACTTGTTCGAGACTACCGCCAGGTACACCTCGGACAAAAATACCTAATGGCAGTGAATCAAAACCGGGAAAAGACAGTTCCTGGCCATCGCCACTTATTTCAATAACGCAATCTGTTAATGATAAATACTGGCTATCCAGACCATGATCTTTCAACGATGCGGTTAACTGCCGTCCATGCCAACCCGGATCGTCAGTAATTATTGCAACTTTTCTTTGTCTTTCACTCACGTTTTATTGATTAAAAGACTTATCTAACAAATCAAGATCAATTTTGCCAGCATGAAAGGTATGACCGGTGGTTAATGAACTAATTGCAACACGTGCAGGGCTAAATAACTGTGGATCAACTTTATAAAAATCGTAACCTACACTTTTGAAGATTTCACCAAAAGGTCGACCATAATCACTTGAGGCGCTACTAGGTAAATTATTAGCAAGTTCTTCAGCATCTTCATCACTGGCTTCGACAAACAAGTGAATTTGCCCGGCAAATAATATCGAATCATTAGTACGACTCATCGCAATTAGAAAATCTTTTGATGGTGGGCATATCGGTGCACTACCGGCGCCATCAATAATTTTATCTAAGGGAAAGTGCAAAGCATGAGCCTTATGTAAGGCGGTTTCCAGAACACGACCAACCACTTGTACTGATCCGGCCAGACTTGACGTCGGTGTTAGAATAATGGTTAAAGCGGATGCAGGAATTTCACATTTTTCAGCTATTTTATCTGCTATTTCTAGCGGAGGAACTTTATCTGCTTCGATAACCATATAAGCATTATCACCTGAATCTCGATAACCCAATTCATCATATAACTCTTCACTACTACCCATTGCGCGAGCAGGTCCAGAACCTAAAGCATTAAATGCTCCCTTACCCTCGCCATGATTCAAACTCCAACCGGCATATTGGCTGCCTAAACAAGATAAGACCGGGTTTGTACTATGCACATCCAGATGCCATGACCAATTACGAAAATTTGTTGAGGCACGCAACTTTACCGTACCCAAACCGCCCATGCATATTTCGGAAATAATACGACCAGCTTCGAGTCCGCCGGAGACATTAATACCGGCATCGATAATACAACAACCATTATCCAGCTCAGATACGTCTAATCGTAATGAAGCGGAATTTGACACTAAATATTGAACCAAAGGAGCTGTTAGTTTATTAATACTTGGAGATGACTGCTGATTCACGCTTTGCTTTCCTCTATTGTTGTTAGTAATTATAACTTATGCCGCATTTTGCATTGCTGCAACTGTCGATTCAATTTGTTTCAGTCGATTAAATAGTAAGGCTTTAAGCTTGTCTATTGAATTCTCTTCTGCATGAATCGTACATACAGGGAATTGTTCCGGAATAGTTGTCCCTGGGGAGGGTCTATCTTTAACCCATATTGGCCAATTTATTTTATCACTCACCTGAATCTCTTTTTTAGCATAAAAGATGACAACACCTTGAGACAGCGCTTGATTGCTCTTGTAATCAATTAATTTTCCATCAAAACAAGCCAAATGCGCATCAAACAATGATTCATCTGCTTCATGCAATTCAAATGTAGAAGGTGGTCGTGGGTTAAGCTCAAGCACATAGATATCGTCCGTTTCATCGATAATATAATCCAGCCCACATAAGCCCTTTAGCCCGGTTTCCTTAGTGATTATATTAATAATGTCTCCAATAAGCTGTTCATGTTGAGCACTAGTTGCATTAACAGTCATTGCCCCTTGATATAAAAAAGGCATATTAATAAATTGAGCCGTTTGCATTTGCTGATTAAAACCAACGATTTTTGCTTCGACCCCATTAGCAAGAAACACCACGCTAGCTACCATGCCTGAAATATATTCTTGATAATAATAATTCGATTTACTTTCTGAGGATGTTTGCTCTAACCATTGCACATGACCGCCACCAATGCCGGCTGTTTTTTTCAACAAGCATTTTTCTGACTCTTTCAGTCGCGAAACTGATGTTGCTGGATGCTTAATTCCATTTCTATCTAACATCTCGCAAAACAGCACAGGATCTTTTAGATTAGTTACGGTGGTTTTACTATTCGCAAGAACAGGGGCTAGTGTATTCAGGCTTTCAACTAGCTCTGGATTAGCTTCAAAGCCAGTGCCAATAACAATATTGATATTTGGCTGCTGAGAAATCACATCTCGACATTGTTCTAGTAACTGTACTTTAGAAAAACCATCACAAGAATACTGTAGTTGTTGTGCTGAATCGGACAAAGACTTTGTGTCCTCATCAGTGAAATAATCCATGACATGCACATTATGATCTGCCCGTTTAGCAGAAGCGGCTAATGCTCTTGCAGAACGGGCAATAATGAGAATATTAGCCATTAATCAAAACTTATTAAAATTAGTCCTATGATAGAATTTCTTTGACCAACAATGCTTGAAATAACAATTTAGAGTTCTGCTGCTAACTCTCTCGCCACCTCAAAGGCTGCTTCATGATCAAGATAAAGTGGTTTATCCGCATTTTTCATCATGTCAAACAAATTAAAATGAACCTTGTATTTAATATCTCCCACCGCCAAAGCACCAATACCCACTGCTTTTTTTGGTGTAACAGGAAGTTCAACGCCCATATCATGTATTCCAACACCTTCAATTCCCAAGGGAGGAACAGCATTAACGTCTGCTGCAACAATAAGATTAGTCGCTTCTGCTAATTGACTTTGTGACAATACCTGAATTCCTGCCTTAGCAGCGCCAATAACAACATCACATTTAGGCAAAAAATCCATTATCTTTTCGTCCGAACCACTATCTTCACCTAACATCTCAACACCAAAACGTGCGTTATATTCAGCGGCATATTCTCTGGCTACCTTGGTGCCTCGTCGACTGGTTAAATACACTTCTGCACCACAATTAGCCGCTAATATGCCGGCACACACACCGACTGGGCCCGTACCACCAATAATATCAATACGTCTTCCATCGAAACCATTGCCTGTTTTCTTTTTCAACTGCACCTCAATACAGGCCATTAATGCCGCAGCAGTCGTAATAGCACCACTCGGATCGGCAAAAACAGAAACTTCAAATGGCGGAACCATGGCCATTTTGGCACGATTCAACATATCAATCGCTAAACCAAATTCTCTGCCACCGATAAAGATACCCGTCCGTTTAATGCCTTTCTTGCCACGAGAAAAAATAGTGTCCTGAGTTAAAGCATATAAGTCATCCAACGCAACTTCGGTATAAGGAATCACACCATCAAACTCAGCTTCATAGGCCATATTGACATCAAATGGGCTAACGTTTTTAGTTGGGTTAAACATATGTAGCAAATACGGGTCTTTCATTTTTATTTTTTATCCTGATTGTTTAAAGGTTTTTTACGTTTAGAACTTCGTCCTCTAAAGACGATCTTGACTCATTAACTGTGATTAATGCATGGGTATTACATGCCTTACTCATGACAAAACGTAATCTTGATTCAGATTGCCACTCATCTCTCACCTTCTTCATAGCCTGAAAAGCCATTGTTTCGTCGGGAAAGAGTGCAAAACCAGTCGGTCCCCAAGAACTTTGTCCTATCCCTGTCGCCCCTCCATTCGTCATTGCTTCAAGAATTGGCTTAAGTAGTGGCGAGGTATAACGCCCTCCCTGTGCATCAGCAAAATAATCACCAACAATGTTTTGAATCTGAGTAATCGCATCTCCAAAACGAGTGCAATCATTTTCACTAATTGACGGTAGCGCTTGCATTAATGTTAATCGACACAATGCAGCTGAGGTATCCTCATCCATTGCTCCTAAGGTATTAAATGCACGTCTTTCCGGAACACCGTTAATTCCATCCGCATGATCGTCAAAGATTAAAACAATTCGCCAATGTTCAGGGAATGGCATGTGACTAATAACCGGGGGGACTTCAGTATTTTCTCCCCTACCACCATCGACAATGAAACCGCCATGCATGAAAGTACCAATACCAATCCCCGATCTTGCGCCACGATGTAACATCGCCGCCAGACGACCAGCTTGTTGTTCAGGTAATTCATAAAGTTTAACGATGGCTGATGCAACGGCGAGAGATAATTGTGTGCCTGATCCCAAACCAGAATGTTCAGGAATGGCAGATTTGATCGTCATTTTAACGCCACCATCAATGCCAAAATGCGATAATACTTGTTCAGCATAATTTTCAGCGCGTTTAGAAGAGGGTCCTGTGATATTAATATCATCAGCGTATTCAGCAATTAATGAGGTATCAACGTCCGTTATTGACAGTCCTAAACTACCAAACTTACGGCCATAACCACCATGCATGTCTAAAAAACCTAAATGCAGTCGTGCCGGCGCTCGAACACTAACAAACCTCGAATTTACATTTGATTGATTATTTTTCATTTTTAATTATGGGAAAACTGAACTGATTTTGGGTAACGAAAAACAGAACATAATACTGTAAGTTGTTATTTTTAGATAGTATTTCATATAAGATTTAAACTTATTAAAATTGGATTTGTTCTTAATCAAGAGAGCAGCTTATAATCAGTTGCAATCCATATTAGGGGAAATTTGTGGCAGAAAAAATGATTCTCGTTCCTGTTCGCTCAAGCAAGCAAGGCACTTCTTTGAATGAGGGAAAACTCAAAGAAGAATATATTAAAGTGACCTCTACCCTTGAGATGCACCCTGATGACATGACAAAACTCAAATTGGTAGATGGCGATGAAGTCCGTTTAAAAAACGAAATTGGTGAAACAATTGTTCGCTGCATTGCAAAAAAACCAGAGGAATTACCCGTTGGCACACTATTTCTCCCCTATGGTCCACCATCCAGTCAACTAATGGATAGTGATACTGCAGGTAGCGGCATGCCCCTGTCCAAGCATATGGAAGTAGAAATTGAGAAAATAGTAAGTTAAACGCATACTATGCATATGGATTAGACTGAGGTGAGTTCGTATGAGTGAAAATATCAAGATTGTTAAAGATGCCACATGCACTTTTTGTGGCTGTGTTTGTGACGATATGGAACTTCATGTTGACGTAGAAGAAAAACGTATCGTCAAAGCAAAAAAAGCCTGTATTCTAGGCAAGGCATGGTTTTTAGAACACACAATCGAAGAAGACGCTCCTGCAGCAATGATTGATGGTAAAGAAGTTTCCGTAGAAGAAGCTATAGAAGAAGCAGCCCAAACCTTAGTAAAAGCAAAATTTCCAATTACATATGGCCTAAGTGACACAACCAGTGAAGCTCAGCGCGAGGCAGTTGCGATTACCGACTATATTCATGGAAGTATTGATACCACAACATCAGTTTGTCATGGCCCTTCTGGCCTGGCATTCCAGGGAATTGGCGAAAGTACCAGTACGCTTGGAGAAGTAAAAAACAGAGCCGACTTAGTCATCTATTGGGGCGGTAATCCCGCAGAATCTCATCCTCGTCACTTTGGGCGTTATGCTGTTACAGCCAAAGGCATGTTTACTCCTGGCGGCAAGAAAGATAGAACGATTGTAATGGTGGATGTACGCAAGACAAAAAGTTCTCCGGTTGCTGATATATTAATTAAACCTAAATTAGGTAAAGATTTTGAAGTGTTATGGGCGCTAAGAGCACTGGTAAAAGGTAAAAAATTAGCCAGTAATATTGAAGAAGTGACGGGTGTTCCTCTTGAGGCCCTAGAAGACTTAGCCGACCGCATGAAAAACTGTCAATTTGGGGTTTTATTCTTTGGCATGGGACTCACCATGACCCGTGGTCGTCATTTCAATTCAGGCGCCCTACTTGCTTTAGCGACCGATCTAAACGAATTTACTCATTTTGTTGCAAAACCTGTTCGTGGTCATGGAAACGTTACCGGTGCTGACAATGTTGTGTCCTGGCAAACGGGCTATCCTTTTGGTGTTAATTTTAGTCGCGGTTTTCCACGCTTTAATCCAGGGGAATTTACTACTGTAGATACCTTATCCAACGGTCATGCAGATGCCGCATTAATTATCGCCTCCGACCCTGGTGCTAATTTTCCCAAAAAAGCAATTGACCACTTGAAGAGTATTCCTGTGGTAGCGCTGGATACCAAACGTACCGAGACAACAAAAGACGCACATGTTGCCTTCAAAACATCAACTTATGGCATTAATACAACAGGCACCGCATACCGTATGGATGATGTACCAATAACATTAAGACCGGCATTTGAATCTCCGTTTCCAGACGATGAATCAATTTTGACAGGAATTAAGAAACGCGTTCAAGAATTAATGCTGGTCAAGCATCAAGCAAGAGGAGCAAGTGGCGAAGCGAAAGTAGCTTCAAAGATACAGTAGAAATGGCGCCACTTTAATTTTAATTACGACATAATAGTGATAGATTTATAATATAATTGTTTTGATTTACTGAGACCATTTACGAGAATTACAAACTAAACAAAATAGTTGTCTATTAAAACTATTTTGTTTAGAGAACTTCAATAAACAGTCATCGTAAAATTACTCATATACCCGTAATACTTGAAAATGCGGGATTTAGAGTGCATCTATTTTTATTCAGAGCGAGGCACGACGACGCGCATGGCGCTCCCTGTAAGGAGGAGCAACGACGCTCTGGATGAAAATAGATGGGCTATAAATCCCACATTTCCAAATATCACGGGTATTAAATATAACTAAAATATTTAGGGGTATTTGATGGCATCGTCAACGCGCATCATCAATGGCAAGGTTTATGACCCATCCAATAACATTGATGGCGAAGTAAAAGAGATTTGCATCAAGGATGGCAAGATCGTTGAGTCTGTTGCAGATGATGCGACAGTCATTGATGCTAAAGGCATGGTTATCATGCCAGGTGCCGTAGATATACACTGCCATATTGCCGGCACAAAAGTTAACGCCGCCAGAAAACTGCAACCCGAAGACCATCGTCATGATGTTCATCCAGGAACACCTTTTACCCGCTCGGGTACAGGCGGAACTGTTCCTTCAACTTTTACTACAGGTTATCGCTACGCTACTTTAGGTTATACAACAGCAATGGAAGCTGCTGCCACTCCTATTGGCGCACGTCACACTTTAGAAGAATTCCATGACACACCTGTAATAGATAAAGGCTTTTATGTCTTGCTTGCTAACAATATTTTCTTGCAACAACTACTTCGTGATAAGCGTACAGAAGAATTTGATCAAGCGCTTGCCTGGTGGATTAATGCGACTAAGGCTTATACGGTAAAGTTGGTTAATCCGGGTGGAGATGAGCCTTGGAAAGGTAAAAAGAATTCTAACGTCGCTAACATTGATGAAAAAAACGATGAGGAGTTATCACCTCGTCAAATTATCGAAGCCTTTATTACTTCAGCAAACAAACAAGGTTTTCCAAAACCACCGCATATTCATTGTAATAACCTCGGACACAGTGGTAATTACATCACTACATTAGAAACAATGAAAACGGCAGGTGACATGCGTGTTCATCTTGCACACATTCAGTTCCACAGCTACGGCGGCGAGTTGGGCAAGAACCCAAATTCTAAAGCAAAAGAAATCATTGAGTACGTTAATGAACATCCCAATATTACCTGTGATGTAGGTCAAGTCATGTTTGGTAAAGCGACCATTATGACGGCTGATGCACCATTGGCTTATGTTTTGAAAGGTCATACCAAAGGTAAATGGATTAATGCTGATACCGAATGTGAAAGTGGTTGCGGCATCGTACCTTTCAATTACCAGGAACATATTTTCATACATACACTTCAATGGGCGATTGGCTTGGAATTATTCTTGATGTCAAAAGATCCCTGGCGCGTACTTTTATCTACAGATCATCCGAATGGTGGTTCGTTTATGAGTTATCCAAAACTAATTAAATTATTAATGGATAAGTCATTCCGACGTGAAGAAATGAAACGAGTTAATCAAAGCGCACTAGACCAATGTTCTTTACGTGATTTAGAACGCGAATATACATTGAATGAAATTGCCATTATTACTCGAGCTGGGCCAGCTAAGGTACTTGGCTTGAAAAACAAAGGTCATTTAGGTGTCGGGGCGGATGCAGACATTACCATTTATGATGAAATGGAAAATAAGGAAATGATGTTTAATGCACCGCGTTATGTCATTAAGTCAGGTCATACTATTATTGCAAACCATGAATTTATAACGGATTTTATCGGTAAACAATTACATATTGAACCAGAGTATGACAATAAGATCGAAGAAGTATTGAAACCCTTCTTCGAAAGTTACTATTCCATCGAGTTTTCCAATTATGCTGTCAACGATAGTTACTTACATGATCATGAAGTCATTCCATGTGAGAAAGTATAAGCATGAAAATGGATATTAAAAATGAAGATTAAGGCAACAGAAATAGTCGATACCTTTGCCGAAGCATTCAAAATGGTTGGCAGCCGAATTATTATCACGGCGGAAACGAAAGAATGGGCAATGGCGGCAGCACAATCAATAACCGGTTTTGCGACTTCAGTTATTGGTTGCAAATGTGAAGCAGGAATTGAATCTGAAATAGCAGCTGAAGACTCTCCAGACCTAAGACCCGGTGTTAGCGTTTTAATATTTGCCATGGATGCGGAAAGCTTAGGCAAACGTTTAGTGGAACGCATAGGACAATGTGTCATGACCTGTCCTAGTACAGCTTGTTACAACGGCTTAGAAAATGGTTCACCTGTCACAGTTGGCGGTCAATTACGATACTTCGGTGACGGTAATCAAAGCAGTAAAGTCATGGGTGAAAATAAATTTTGGCGTATTCCTGTCATGGATGGCGAGTTTCTCATTGATGATTCTTTTAATGTTCAAGAGTCTGTCGGTGGCGGAAATATTTTAATCCTTGGCAAAGATCAAAAAGCCACACTTAAGGCTGCAAGAGCAGCAACCAAAGCCATGCGAGCGTTACCAGATATCATTCTGCCCTTTCCAAATGGCGTTGTTCGTAGTGGTAGTAAGGTTGGATCTAAGTATAAGACACTAATCGCTTCGACCAATCATGCTTACTGTCCAACACTACGTGGTGTTGTTAAGAAATCAGAATTAGGCGATGGCATTAATAGCGTCCTTGAAATCGTTATTGATGGATTGAATCCCGAAGCCGTTGAAGAAGCAATGCGCGTAGGTATGAATGCGGCAGCCAAACCTGGTATAAAACAAATATCTGCGGGTAATTATGGTGGTGATCTTGGTCAATACCATTTGAAATTACATCAAATACTGGGAGCTGCATAATGGCTCTAAAACTAAAATTACACACCCAACCTGATGTCCCGCTAGAAGCAGACTGTATTAGTCCTGATCGATTTCAGTCACTAAGTAATTCAGAAGTTTCTGCTCAAATAGTTTTCCATGGTAATCGTCAGGTTCCATTAGGTGAATTCTTTGATTGTTCAGGTGAGTTTGATGGCGAAATTGTTATTGATGGTGATTGTAACAATATTAAACACATAGGTTCTGTCATGTCATTCGGCAAAATAACAATTGAAGGCAATGTCGGAGTTCATACTGGTGCTGTGATGAGTGGCGGAGAAATACTTATTAGCGGTAATGCTAACGATTGGCTTGGTCCTGAAATGTTGGGTGGCAAGATTACTGTTAAAGGTGATGCCGGCCATATGGTAGGCAGCGGATATCGAGGTAGTACTGTCGGTATGCAAGGCGGTGAAATTATTGTTCATGGCAATGTAAAAAATGAAACAGGCCACGTCATGCGACGAGGCTTAATTGTAGTTGGTGGTAATTCAGGCGATTTCACCGGCGTTAACATGCTTGCAGGAACTATTATTGTACTCGGCGAAATGGGCATACGAACCGGCGCAGGAATGAAACGAGGCACTATTATTAGCCTACATAACGCGGAAATGATCCCGACCTTTAGTCATAGCTGCCATTATCAACCTTCTTTTATTCGACATTATTATAAATATTTAAAAACGTTGGGACTCAATATCGATGAAACTTTTCTGAATGGAACGTTTGAACGTTGGTGTGGAGATTCAATAGAGTTAAACCGAGGGGAAATTCTTTTATACGCAGGTAAATAATAAAATTACCAGAGTAAATTGCCACTTAGGCTGAGGAGAAAACGATGACTACAATCGTAACTGAAAATTGTAAAAACTGTCGATTTACGGACTGTGTAACAGTTTGTCCAGTCGCATGCTTTCATTATGACGATGAAATGTTATATATCGATCCAGACACTTGTATTGATTGCAGTGCCTGTATTCCAGAATGTCCTGTGCAAGCTATTTTTGAAGGCGATGACATTCCTGAAGATCAAGAAAACTGGATTGAAATTAATGCTGAAAAAGCACCTGATCTTCCTGTTTGTGAAGAACAAATGGAACCTTTACCTGGCGCTGAAGAACGCAAAGCGGAACTGGGCTTCTAATTACATCATACAAACAATAAATTATTTAAAATAAATCATGACTACTCTCGGTACTGAAGATAATCCTTTATTGGTTGCCATTGTTGGCAGTGGCCCCAGTGGTTTCTATGCTGCTGAAGCACTGTTTAAATCAGAAATAAACGTCAAGGTCGATATAATCGAACGTCTACCCTCACCTTACGGACTGGTTCGCAGTGGTGTTGCACCTGATCATCAAAAACTCAAGCAAGCAATAAAGCTTTACGAAAAAATTGCAACTTCGGAAGACTTCAATCTTATCTCTAATGTTACTGTGGGAACGGACATTTCTGTTGATGAGCTTTGTGCCTCACATCATGCTGTCATTTTTACCTGTGGTGCCGAAACAGATCGAAGACTGGGCATCCCTGGTGAAGATTTACGCGGCAGCCATACCGCAACCGAATTTGTAGGTTGGTATAATGGCCACCCTGATTATCGTGATCGTGAATACGATTTATCACATGATGTCGCCGTTATTATTGGTCAAGGCAATGTCGCTGCCGATGTCAGTAGAATATTATCGAAGACAGTAGACGAACTTAAACATACGGATATTGCTCAACACGCTTTAGACGTATTGGCCGAAAGTAAAATCAAGGAAATACATGTCATCGGTCGACGGGGTCCTGCACAAGCTAAACTAACACCCAAAGAACTACGCGAATTTGCTGAACTTGCTGACTGCAATCCGATGGTTCTGGAACAAGACATGTTACTCAATCCTGAAAGCGCAAAAGAGCTCGAAGAAAAAACTAATATCGGCTGCAAAAAAATCTACGACATGTTTTGTGATTTTTCAAAACTTGAACCCGACTCATCTAAATCACGAAGCTGTTTCTTTAGCTTTCTCTTAGGCCCAAAGGAATTAATCGGTAATGACAGATTGGAAAAGGTTATTCTGGAAAAGAATAAATTAAGCGGAGAACCTTTTAAACAATCCGCCAGAGGAACTGGTGAGACGATTGAACTTGAAGCAGGAATCTTATTTCGTAGTATTGGTTACCGAGGAGTCGCTATACCTGGCGTTCCCTTTCACGAAAGCTGGGGAACCATACCGAATGAATCAGGCAGAGTGACTAATGATGACACCGTTGTCACTGGACTCTACACCTCCGGCTGGATTAAACGCGGCCCTAGCGGCATTATTGGCACAAATCGGGCTTGTAGTGTCGAAACCGTTAATTGTTTACTTGAAGATATTGAGAAATTAGACGATGGAACGAGTAAAACCGGTGCTGCTGCTATTTATGCCATCCTCGATAGTAAAAATATAGAACACATCAATTATGAACAATGGAAAAATATTGATGCTAAAGAAGTAGAACGTGGTGAACCTAAGGGAAAACCACGTGAAAAATTTACTTATGTTGATGAAATGCTCGCCATAAATAAATAAATATATTGATAATATTTTTCTGACTCGCCCCCGCTTTTCGCTTAGAATACTTAGTAATTCTTGCATTTATTCGCTATTGACCATTTAAATGCAAAACAATATCGTTGCGCCGCTAGTTCGCACGATTTAAAGCATAATAATTAAAGAAAACAAAGGAATTATCATTGGTTAAGAAGTCAAATTCGACTGCGGCTATCACCCGTGAGGTGACTTGTCCTTTTTGCGGAATACTATGTGATGACCTTGTTATTCAGAATCAAAATGAAAGATTAAGTATTCTTGAAAATGGCTGTCCCAAAGCCATCGCCGCCTTCGAAGGCGAAGTATCCGTCAATTCTCCAAAATTAAAAGGCAAAAAAGTTTCACTTGATGAAGCAATTAATGCTGTTTGTCAGATCCTCAAAAAATCACATACCCCATTGTTTGCCGGCCTGGCTAGTGATGCCGGAGGTATTCGACAAATGATGCATCTTGCAGATAATACAGGTGCTATCATTGACCATATGCATGGTGATGCCCTGATTCGTAATACGTTGGTATTACAAGATCTTGGCTGGATCATGACCACCCTGTCAGAGATCAGAAATCGGGCCGATATGATTATTTTCGCTGGCACTGACACAACGAATTTCCCGCGATTTTTCGAGCGAGTTGTCTGGAATAAACAATCCATGTTTAAGCTAAAAAATGACCAACGGCAAATTGTCTATATTGGTGACAAACTCAACACTAAACCCGGTATTAATCCAAATGGTAAACGTCCTACGGTACTCAATTGTAAAAATGAGCAAATAGGCGAAGTCATTTCTAGTCTGCATGCCATGGTTGCCGGTGAAACCATCAACACAAAAGAGATCGCCGGCATTAAAACCAAGGCAGTAGAAGCCTTGGCCGAAAAGATGAAATCAGCAAAATATGGCGTCATCGTCTGGTCTCCTGCTGAACTGAATATCCCGCATGCCGAACTAACTATTCAGAATTTTTGTGAAATCGTTAAATACATGACCCGAACAACCCGTTTTGCCGGATTTTCATTAGCTGGCAATGATGGCGCAACAACAGCAAATAGTATTTGTGCATGGCAAAGTGGTTACCCATTACGCGTCAATTTTAACAAGGGTTATCCTGACTACGATGCGCACCGTTATTCAACTCATAATGTACTCAAGAATAAAGAGGCTGATGCCCTACTCTGGATTAACAGTTTCAATTCAATTGTAAATCCACCACGCGCATCAATTCCTAGCATCGTTCTTGGCACACCCGAGACTAAACTAAAATTCAAGCCCGATGTCTTTATTCCGGTATCGACGCCCGGCGTTGATCATAGTGGTCAATTGTTTCGTACAGATAGCGTAGTTGCTTTACCATTGAAACAAGTTCGACAATCACCCTATTCAAGTGTTGATTCAATACTCAAACAAGTCATCGAAAGGATGTAAGCTAAAACGCGATGTATATTAAATTAACAAACGGCATAGTCTATGATCCAGTTCACGGCATTAATGGGGAACGCAGAGATATCTATATTCGTGATGGCTATATCACTCGCAAGCCATCAAGCAATACAAAAATAGATAAAACCTATGATCTGAAAAACAAAATCATCATGTCAGGTGCTATCGATATCCACACGCATATCGGTGGTGGCAAGGTCAATATTGCCAGAATGATGCTGCCAGAAGATCATCAAGCTGATCTGGTAAGTCGAACTGAGTTAACCCGCTCTGGTTGTGGTTATGCTGCGCCTTCTACATTAACAGCAGGTTATCGCTATGCTGAAATGGGTTATACCGCCTGTTTTGAACCGGCAATGCTCCCTGCTAATGCACGCCAGGCACATATGGAAATGGCAGACACCCCGATGGTGGACAAAGGCGCCTATGCGATGTTAGGTAGCGATGATTTTTTTCTTCGCATGCTTGCATCTAAAAAAGATCAAGAGGCTATCAGTGATTATGTTGGTTGGACAATTAATGCATCTCAAGCACTGGGAATTAAAGTTGTTAACCCTGGCGGTATTAGTGCTTTCAAATTTAATCAGCGTCAACTTGAACTAGATGAAGTCAATCAATACTACGGCACTTCACCACGTGAAATCCTCATAGCACTTGCTCGAGCTGTAACAGAACTCGGAATACCACATCCTTTACATGTACATGGTTGTAATCTCGGTGTGCCCGGTAATATGCAAACAACTTTAGATACCATTAAGGCTGTGGAAGGCATGCGTATGCATATAACTCACATCCAATTTCATAGCTATGGTACTGAAGGTGATAAGAACTTTTCATCCGGTGCTGCAGAAATTGCTGAAGCCGTGAATAAAAACCCCAATATTTCGATTGATGTTGGACAAGTGCTATTTGGTCAAACAGTCACTGCCTCAGGTGATTCAATGCGCCAATATGCGGGTCATTGGCATGCTCATCCAAAAAAATGGGTGGTTATGGACATTGAATGTGATGCTGGTTGCGGCGTTGTTCCTTTTAAATATAAAGATAAGAACTTCGTCAATGCCTTACAGTGGGCCATAGGTCTTGAATTATTTTTATTAGTTGATGACCCATGGAGAATCTTTTTAACCACCGATCATCCTAATGGTGCTCCGTTTACCAGTTACCCGCATCTTATCCGTCTATTAATGGATCGCAGCTTCAGAAATGACATGTTATCGACGATTAATAAGGACGCTGCCATAGCAAGCACTCTTTCCAGTATTGATAGAGAATATTCTTTATATGATATTGCCATCATGACGCGAGCTGCGCCGGCTAGAAGTCTTGGACTGAAAAACCGGGGACATTTAGGTTCCGGTGCAGTTGCAGATATTACCGTCTATAGCAACAATAAAGATAAAGAAAAAATGTTTAGTAAACCAGATTATGTTTTTAAAGATGGTGAAGTGATCGTACGTAATGGAAAAATCACTAAAGTAGTACAGGGAGCAACACATACCTTGCGACCAGAATTTGATAGCGGCATCGAAAAGTCCCTAAAACGTTATTTTGATAACTATCAGGCTATCAGCCTTGGTAATTTTAAAATTGATGATGATGAAATTGTTGAACATGGCAATGGAAAAATCATTGTTCAACCTTGCACGTAGAGTTATTCATGAAAATTAATGGCGTACTAATAGATGATACATTTGCCGAAGCCTTTCCGATGAAGGCGACGCGTATCATCATTACAGCAATGAATTTAAAATGGGCGCATCGTGCGGCTAATGCCATTCGTGGCTTTGCCTCTTCAGTAATTGCCTGTGGCATCGAAGCAGATATAGAACGCGAACTCAAACCTTCAGAAACGCCAGATGGGCGCCCAGGTGTATCGGTTATGATTTTTGCCATGTCTGTTAAAGAGCTTGAAAAACATATCCCCACCCGCGTCGGTCAATCTGTCATGACAACAGCTACGACGGCCTGTTTTTCTGGTTTAGACAGCGACAAAAAAGTATCAATGGGTAAAAGCTTGCGTTTTTTTGGCGATGGCTTTCAAATATCCAAAGTCGTTAATGGTAAACGTTTCTGGCGTATCCCGGTCATGCACGGCGAATTTATTTGCGAAGATACTATCGGCGTAAGAAAAGCCGTTGGTGGTGGAAATTTTCTGGTACTGGCAAAAACCGCACGACAAGGACTGACCGCATGTGAAAAAGCCGTTGATGCCATTAAAAAAGTACCCGGTGTCATTACCGCATTTCCTGGTGGCGTCGTCGGTTCAGGATCGAAAGTCGGTTCAAAGTATGATTTTTTGACGGCTTCAACCAATGAAGCCTATTGTCCAACATTAAAAGGTCAGGTCAAATCTGAATTGGGCGTTGATATTGGTTCGGTATTAGAAATTGTTATCGATGGTCTTGATGAAGAATCGATTCGCGAAGCCATGCGTGTTGGTATACGTGCTGCTTGTAAATTTGGACCAAAGAAAGGGATATACCGTATCAGCGCAGGAAATTATGGTGGTAATTTAGGTCCGCATTTGTTTTACCTGAGGAAGTTACTCAAATGACGGCTTTATGCTTCACACTAAAACACACGCCTAAATTTACCCTGGATGTCTCTCCATTGACGCCCGATAATCTGGAAGGAAAAACGCTAGCTAAGATTAAAAGACTTCCTCTTGTCTATGGAAAAGAAACAGTAAACGTTGATGAATTATTTTCCGTTAAAGGACGTAATGCTGAAGAAATACGGATAGAAAAAAGTTGCAATAAACTCATGTATGTCGGTCAAGGCATGACCAAAGGCAGTCTCAATATTAATGGTGATGTTGGAGATTTTCTCGGCCAAAGCATGAAAGGTGGCACTATTACGGTAAAAGGAAATAGTGGTTCGTGGGCGGGGAATGATATGTCCGGTGGCAGAATTAATATTAATGGTAATGCTACAGATTATGTTGGTGGTGGATTACCAGGTGATGCATTTGGCATGAGAAACGGCTTAATCAATATCACCGGTAATGCGGGTGATAGAGTCGGCGATCGTATGCGACGTGGTATAATAATCATCCAGGGTAAATCAGGTGATTACTGCGGTAGTCGAATACATGCAGGAACAATAATTGCCTTGAATAAAGTAGGCAAAAATCCCGGTGAAGGAATGCGCAGAGGCAGCATTATTCTGGCAAAAAGACCTGTTCATATTTCAGCGACATTTAAAAGTAACGGTAATCTGAAGATGCAATTTCTACGCTTATTATTTACTCAGCTAGCCGCTATGGATCCGGAATTTCAAATATTCAATAAATATGGACCAACTGCTCATCGTTTTTCTGGTGACCTGGCACGTAATGGCAAAGGCGAAATTCTAATTTTACAAATAATTGATAAACTAGATTAATGAAACGTACTCGCGGAAAGAAAGGTCGTGTTGAAGGCCGTACTACACCACATAAATCTTTAGCTGAAATCAGGCAGTTGCTTGGTGATGCACCTCGTAGCCGTGATATGTTGATAGAACATCTGCATAAAATCCAGGATCATTATCACCATATATCAAATCGTCATATCCTCGCACTTGCGATAGATATGCAGCTCCCTATGTCTGAAGTCTTTGAAACCGCAACGTTCTATCATCACTTTGACGTGCTAGGACAAAATGAACTGCCACCACCAACAAAAACGGTAAGAGTATGTGAATCGCTCACTTGTGAGATGTTTGGCGCAAAAGCATTAATCAAGCAGCTTAATGCTGAAGGTATGAAAGATGTGCGTATCCAGCCAGTCCCATGTGTCGGCAGATGTAATACTGCACCGGTCGCTGTTGTTGGAACCAAACCGATTGATTCAGCCGATACAGATAAAATAAAAACTGCAATCGATAATAATGATTTCGAAGATAGTGAACCAGATTCCATTGCTTATACTGACTATAAAAATAATGGTGGTTATCAAACTTTACAAGATTGCGTAGCAGGCAAATACAAGCAAGAAGACATCATCTCTTTATTAGAAGATTCCAACCTTCGCGGACTTGGCGGAGCGGGTTTTCCAACGGGTCGTAAATGGCGCATCCTCAATGAACAAGCAAAACCTAAATTAATTGCCATCAATATCGACGAAGGTGAACCGGGAACATTTAAGGACAGAGTTTATCTCGAACAGGACCCGCATCGCTTTATAGAAGGTACTTTAATTGCTCATTGGGCTATCGAAGCTGAAAATATTTATATTTATTTAAGAGATGAATATGCTGGTTGTAGAAAGATGCTTGAACGTGAGCTTGAATCTTTAAAACAAGACCCGCCATGTGACTTACCCGAAATACATTTGCGTCGTGGCGCTGGTGCTTATATTTGTGGCGAAGAGTCTGCCATGATTGAATCTATCGAAGGTAAACGTGGATTACCAAGACTCAGACCACCTTATGTTGCTCAGGTTGGTTTATTTGGTCGCCCTACTTTAGAGCAGAACATGGAAAGCATGCACTGGGTTCGAGACATTATTGAAAATGGTCCAGAATGGTTTTCTAAACATGGCCGAAATGATCGGAAAGGCTTGCGTTCATTCTCAGTAAGCGGACGAGTAAATAAACCCGGGGTTCATCTAGCGCCTGCAGGTATAACGATGCAAGAACTCATAGATGAATATTGTGGCGGCATGATCGACGGACATGACTTTTACGGTTATTTTCCAGGCGGTGCATCTGGTGGCATTCTGCCTGCTTCATTAGGTAATGTTCCTCTCGATTTTGATACATTACAGCCACATGGTTGCTTCATTGGATCAGCAGCTATTGTTGTTTTATCCGATAAGGATAACGCAAAAGAAATGGCTCTAAATGCGATGAAATTTTTTGAAGATGAATCTTGTGGTCAATGTACGCCCTGTCGAGTCGGCACATCAAAAGCAGCTAAACTAATGGAAAAAGAGGAATGGGATCAACCCTTGCTAGAAGAGCTAGCAAAAGCAATGGAAGATGCTTCTATTTGTGGGCTTGGACAAGCTGCGCCAAATCCATTGCGTTGTGCTATAAAATATTTTCCTGAGGAATTTGAATAATGGCTGCCAACCCTAAGGTTATGAACGAAAAAGTAACTTCATTTAGTTTAAATGGGGAAAGTATTGAAGCTTATGGTGACGAAACTATCCTTCAAGCTGCTAAACGTAATGATGTTGAAATACCACACCTTTGCTATAAGGAAGGTTATCGTCCCGATGGTAACTGTCGTGCGTGTATGGTCGAAATTGATGGTGAGCGAGTTCTAGCACCATCGTGCTGCCGACAACCAACGGAAGGAATGAAAGTTGAAAGTGATAATGAACGAGCCACTCATTCACAAAAAATGGTTTTGGAATTATTACTCGCAGACATGCCGCAACAAGGAAAATCACCTTATAAATTAAATTCCGAATTGGACTATTGGGCAAATAAATTTGAAATTTATGATCCGCGCTTTGAACAACGAGAACAACCTGTCTCTGATCTTTCTCATCCTGCAATAGCTGTCAATCTTGATGCATGTATTCAATGTACACGCTGTGTAAGAGCCTGTAGAGAAGAACAAGTTAATGATGTTATAGGCATGGCATTTCGTGGAAAACATGCAGAGATTGTTTTCGATATGGCAGAACCCATGGGAGAAAGTACTTGTGTTGCCTGTGGCGAATGTGTACAAGCCTGCCCTACTGGCGCTCTTATGCCAGCAAAAAATGTAGGTTTAGTCGAACCCGATACAAAAGTTGAATCTGTCTGTCCCTATTGCGGTGTTGGTTGTTTGCTAACCTATAATGTTAAAAATAATCATATTCAATATGTTGATGGTCGTGATGGTCCTGCTAACAAAAGTAGATTGTGCGTTAAGGGTCGTTACGGTTTTGATTATGTCCACCACCCGGATCGACTCACTAAACCTTTAATCCGTCGTGAAGGGGCTGAAAAAACGGCAGCTTTGATCGACCCACTTGAGGTACATAAGTATTTCCGCGAAGCGACTTGGGAAGAGGCCCTGGATTTAACTGCCAAAGGCTTAAATGATATAAGAGATTCTAAAGGACCTGATGCCCTTGCTGGTTTTGGTTGTGCCAAAGGCAGTAATGAAGAAGCTTATCTAGTACAAAAACTGGTACGCACTGGTTTTGGAACGAATAATGTTGATCACTGCACGAGATTATGTCACGCGTCATCTGTTGCTGCTTTATTAGAAACAATTGGTTCTGGTGCTGTTTCAAATCAGGTTTCTGACGGTTCTGAGGCAGAAGTCATCGTTGTTATCGGTGCACGACCTAATGATAATCACCCTGTCGCGGCAACATTCATTAAGAATGCGACAGAACGTGGTAGTAAATTAATTCTAATAGAACCCTATGGTTCTGAGATGTATTTGCATGCAGAACATTTACTACAATTAAGACCTGGAACAGATGTTTTATTATTAAATGCAATAATGCATACAATCATCGATGAAAATCTATACAACCAGAAATTTATTGATGAACATACAGATGGCTTTGAAGCTTTAAAAGAAACTGTACTTAAATACAGCCCCGAAGAAGTTGCACCTATCTGTGCTATTCCCCCTGAGACGATTAAAACCGTTGCAAGATTATATGCAAATGCAGAAACAGCGATCATATTCTGGGGCATGGGTATCTCACAACATATACATGGCACTGATAATGCCCGTTGTTTAATTTCTTTGGCTTTAATGACTGGCCAAATTGGTAGACCTAGCACTGGCCTACATCCTTTACGAGGACAAAATAACGTGCAAGGCACTTCTGACGTTGGCCTTATCCCGATGGTCTACCCTGACTATCAGCCCGTTTCAGATCCAGATGTTAGAGCAAAGTTTGAAGAACTATGGGGTCAAGAGCTCGATCCTAATCCTGGCAAGACTGTTGTTGAAATTATGCACGCTATACATGATGGTGATTTAAATGGACTCTACATTATGGGTGAAAATCCGGCTATGTCAGATCCAAATCTAAATCATGCAAGAGAAGCCCTATCAAAACTTGAACATTGTGTTGTACAGGATATTTTCTTTACTGAAACATGTAGCTATGCCGACGTTATATTGCCAGCAAGTGCATTTCCTGAAAAATCAGGTACATTTACAAATACAGATCGACGTGTACAAATGGGTCGGCAGGCAATTGACCCACCTGGTGATGCAAAGCAAGATTTGTGGATCATTCAAGAAATTGCCAACCGTATTGGTCTTGATTGGAATTATTCTGGCCCAGAAGAAGTGTTTGAAGAGATTCGTAAAGCCGTACCAAGTATGGCTGGTATCACTTGGAAACGACTTGAAGAAGAAGATTCATTAACCTACCCACTTGAAAATGAAGGTGATGCAGGAGAACCAATCATCTTTAAAGATGGAATTTTCCCAACTGATGATGGCAAAGGACGATTCGTTGCAGCGGAATACATTGAAGCAGCAGAATTACCTGATAAAGATTACCCATTTGTATTTGTTACCGGTCGTCAATTAGAACACTGGCATACGGGCACTATGACACGTCATTCTCGCGTGTTGGATGCCATTGAACCAGGACCCTGTGTCATGATTAACCCAAGCGACCTGGCAAAATTTAATCTTAAAACAGGCGATATACTGGTTATAGAATCTCGACGTGGCCGAATTGCAGCTACGACACGTGCTGATGAACATATGCTTGAAGGTGTCGTGATGATGCCGTTTACTTATAGCGAGGCAGCCGCCAACCTGATTACTAATGAAGCACTGGATCCATTTGGGAAAATACCTGAATTTAAGTTCTGCTCGGTTAATCTAAGAAAAGGAACGCGTACACACGATAGAATCAATAGAAAAACAGTTTAAGATCAAAAAATAAGTCTGCAACGATAGACTAAAAAAATCAGAAAATTCTATTGTTAATGTTTATTCAGTTTAACTGATTGATGTTTTAGAATTGATATAAACGACGCAAATGAATCAAATCAGGACTCGTTATTTTTCACATCTATTAATGTCAATGTTTCTAATATAAGCGGCTCAGCAGACTCCGCATTAGTATCCGGGATCACCGTTGTTATTTTATACAGGGTGCCTGGAATATCATCTGAAAAGATGAATTCATAATATTTCTCGGCAAATTTTTCAAAGTCACGACGATGAGGATCATTCAAATAAGGTGAAAAAAATAATTTTTCACCTTGATATTCTTTACCATTAAAGCTGAATGTCGTCGGTTCAATAACGGCATCTTCTCTTAGTGAAACTTTTATTTGCTTATGGAAATATCTCCAGTGTCCTTCTGCAAGTCGATTCATTTCATAAACATCACCTTGCATAAAAATTCCTAATACAGGGTTACCAAAAATACCTGTGACATTATCAGCATTTACAGCCTGTTTTTTTTCTGCTGTAAAAAAATCCAGCTGGGCATTCTTGCTGCCGTCATCATTTAATTCCAGTATTTTCAGATAAACCGAATCACTAAAACCCTCTTCAAAAGTTCCTGACTTAACAAATTCATAATATAAGCTGACTGGTTTTTTTATATTTGCCAAATGGTCAGAAAGCCATAATTTTGTTTCAGCATCATTGAATTTAAAACCTTCTGGAATCTCGTCTACTTCACCATATCGACCAATACTTGAATCCAGTTCTTCCTGAGTTAGAGCAGTGCCACCTCTTGTAGGCGCGATATTCTGGCTTGATTCTTCAGCTAATAAATTGCTGCTCATTAAAGTTAATGTGCTAACTGCAATTACTAAATTGACAATAAATCTCATATACACTCTCAACTATTTAACTAATGGAATACCATAGTCTGTTAATATTTTTTCAATTTCTGTTTTATTTTCTTTAATTAAGTTGTTAATTTTTTCTTTCCATTCTTTTTCGCCATATCTCACAGCCATGGAATTACTGTACGAGAATCTCATTTGGCGATTTTTCTTTACATCATCTTTTAGTGGTAATAAAACCAGCTCAGCCTTATCCTTATAAACTTTAGCGTAATAACCCGCTGTTGGTCCCCAAATAATAGCCACATCAATTTTACCGTCAGCAATATCCTTAATAAGAGTATGACCAGGGTTAAGTTTTGGATCACCGGGATGTCCTTGATATGGTATTGTATATCCCATTAATTCCTGATAAAAAAACCATAATTGAGCCGGATCACCACGATCAGAAAGACCAATCTTTATATCATCCAACTGCTTCTCTTTTATAACCTTAGCCAACATTTCTGGCTCTGTGACGTCATCCAGGCCTCTTCCTTTAGCGTAAACTAATGCATAAGTAGTACGATAGTAAGGCTCGGTGGTTGCGGCTAATTCAAATTGAGATGGCACGTTAATGACTAAATCACATTTATAACCTTCACTTTCTTCAGATTCGGCACGCAGCGTATTTCTGATAAAGCCCATTCGTTGAGGGAAGAATTCGTATTTTAGTTTTAAACCTAACTTCTTAGCTAATAATTCTGCAATTTTATTTTCATATCCTTCTTCCTTTTTATTTGAAAAAGGTAGCATATAAGGATCTGCACATACCTTGAGATATTCAGAATCAGGAAGAGCTTCTTCAGCAAAAACTGCATGGAATAAAAATGTAGATAATAAAATTGTGATTGTTTTTTTCATGAAAATAAAGCAGTCCGCTCTTTAAATTGAGCGGACTGTCCATTGTTTATTTGATGATGAAATCAGAAGACTTATTTTGTTGGTTTTATCTTATTGATTTTACCAATAAGTCGTTTGAAAGGACCTTCTAATTCGGCCATGGCTTTTGCTTTTGCTGCGTCTTTTTGTTCAGCGGTCACATCACCAACAACAATTACACCCACCATACCAAAACCAACATGGGGTTCACATACATAGCCCCAAACACCTTCTTTGTCAGGTGTCACACTCATAGAGCTACCTGCCATTTTACCGTGTTCACCAAACACTGTACCGCCTTCAGGTACTACATAGCTGACAGCATTATGTGAAGTCATGTTATTGAATTTTACCGTATCACCAGGAGCAATATAAATAATTGCGGGATTAAATACTCTCGCCTCTGCATTAACGCTATGTTCAGCAGCATTCACAAGGTTTGGCAATATAAAAGAAAAAATAGCCAATAATGTGGTCAATATTGTTCTTTTTGTCATGATAATCATCTCCAAAAAAGTTATTACGTTATTATTATTAATATAATTTCAATTTAAAAAATAAAGCGGAATTTAATAGTGTCGTCCAAATAATTGACGTTCCAACTTTCATATCTATGTATTATTAAGTCTGACTTTGTTTAATCATCAGATTATATGTAAGACTGTGTAATTTACAGCAAGTTCTTTTAAATGACTAATTTATTTAGGGAACTTTTTCCTATTTAAGTACTTATGCATTCTGTACATCGTTACTTCGGACTCATCGATCTCTTGTTCCAGCTTCACTCTTCCGCTTACTTCCTGTAAACGTCTCGCAACATCGCTTAAAGCGCCTACTTTGGTGTCAGGAACACAAATCCTGACTTTACATCCTGTTACTGGTCGCTCCTGCGCGTCCTCTACCTGCAACATACGACCGCCATGGATGGCGGAAGTGTCGAAAATGCAGGACGACTTCACGGATGAAGTCGGTTGATAATGTCTGGAACATATTATCTAGCAATTTTCGACCAGTACATCCTGTACATAAAAAAAGTCCCCGACACCGAAGTGCCGGGGACTTTAACAAACTTACGTCTGTTTTAGTACTTAAGGTAGGCTAAACACCATCAAAATTCCCGCATTACGCGAAGAATTCAATAGTGCACGATAACCACCAACAGCACCTAGAGCAGCTTCACCAGGAGCAGCCGCTAAGCCAGGGATAGCGACAACCGCGCCAGCCCAACCGCCGATACCCGAAAGGACACCAACGTATTGCTTACCTTTATGCGCCCAAGAGTTGAAGTTGCCAATGATTCCAGAAGGTGCTTTGAATTTCCAAAGCAACTTACCGGTTTTAGCATCAACTGCTTTAGCATATGCGTCAAGTGTTCCATAGAACACTACGTCGCCAGCTGTAGTAAGTACACCAGACCATACAGACCATTGTTCAACAATGTTCCATACGATTTTACCAGTGCCAGCATCCCAAGCAATGAAGTTACCCATGTTGTCGTGAGCAGCGTTATTGTTAGGACAATCTGGGCATACAGCGCCAGCAGGATACATTGTCAGGTTAGCATTTACATATGCTGCACCTGCAGTGTACTGGTTACCACCAGCAGAATAACTTACAGGCTCATAAGTCATACATACATGGTTGGTTGGGACATAGAACAGATTGGTACGTGGAGAGAAAGCAGCAGGCTGCTGATCTTTAGTACCAAGTGCTGCAGGACAAACGTCCTTAGACACTACGTCTTCACCCTGGAAGTGAGTAGATTTACTGTTAACCGTTTGAGGATAACCCGTTTTCATGTCAACGTGGGTAGACCAGTTAACAGCAGGATCATACTTTTCAGCGACGAGTAAAGCACCCGTTTTACGATTCATGGTATAGCCATAACCGTTACGATCAAAGTGAACCAAAGCCGGGGTCATTTTGCCCTTAACTTTGATGTCAGCAAGAATCATTTCGTTAATGCCATCATAATCCCACTCATCATGTGGAGTCATTTGATAAACCCAACGAGCAACACCTGTGTCGATGTCACGAGCGAACATGGTCATAGACCATTTGTTGTCACCAGGACGTACGACTGGGTTCCAGGTAGATGGGTTACCATTACCGTAGTAGACTAGATTTTCTTCAAAATCCGCTGGCCACCAACCCCAAACTGAACCACCGCCTGATTTCCAAGCATCGCTTAAACCTTTACATTTGTTAGGTCCAAGTGAAGGCGCTTTCCAGTCTGAGTTTGAACACCAAGTCTTTAATGAAGAATCTTTGCCGACTTTCTTACCTAATGAAGTGGTATTTTTGTCGAAAATGATGTCTTCATCAGGACCCATGCTGAAAGCACGCCATGCAAGAGAACCGTCTTTTGCATTGTAAGCAGCAATCCAACAACGAACACCGAATTCAGCACCAGAACAACCAGTAAAGACTTTGTCTTTAATTGGGTGTGGCGCATTGGTGTTGGTCATACCACTAGCTGGGCTAACTCCGCGTCCTTCTTTGGAATTAAGATCGCCAGTCACTTCGCTACCTTGTTTTACACTCCAGTTAACTGCACCGGTTTTAGCATTCAAGGCAACCAAAGTGGTATCAGCTTGTTGCAGATAGATTTGACCCATGCTGTAACCTAAGCCGCGGTTTACGATATCGCAACACATTACAGGCACGGTTTCAGCTTCGTCTTGTTGTGGCTCATAATACCAAATGATATTAAGCGTATCCAAGCTGATAGCAAAAACGTCATTAGGGAATGAAGAATGGATATATAAAGTATCACCACCTAAGCCAGTTGCGCTTCCAGGTAATACTAGTGGTCCACCTTCATGACCTTGTAGACGGCCAGTTGAAAATGTCCAAGCAGCAACAATTTTGCTAGCATTTTTTGTGTTGATTTGATTCAACGCAGTATAACGCCAGTTATTGTAGTCACCGCCAGGATAAGCCCAGTAGTTAGGATTGTCGTTCAGTTTACGAACTTCATCGTTCGCCATAACTGAAGTCGAAAGTCCTAATGCCAATAAGGCAACAAGGCATTTCTTTATTGATAATTTACTCATGACCTCCTCCTCTATTTAGTTGATCATGTAACTTTGATCTCGTAACACAAATAACTATATAACACCTCGAGATCATAAAGTGTTATAGAGTTTTAAAACTGATAGGAACCATTGCCACAGTCGCAGCAAAGGAGAAACGTTTGAATTGAACACGAGGATTGGCTGCTGAAGAGCCAGCAAAGTTGAATGGGTTTAACAACAGTAATGCAGGTAAATGCATATTATTATATTTAGCCAATTCCTTCGAGTAGTATGGTTAGAAAGGTTTCCAAACCATTAGTTAGTTATTTTTATTATCTAAACTAGATAGATTATAAAGGTAAACGCCAGCATTTGAAATAGATTAGAACAACTTATTATTAAATTACAATAATTTCTTTACTTTAAAATGCTAATTTTACTACCTAAATTATTAAATACGAGGAGAGTTTAGGAAATTTTCCCGAATGGCGCAAGGCATTTTTTTTATTAAAAAATAGACATTTAGACAAGCGAATAGTTAAGCCTTTAAACAACTAAAAAATACATGTCTTGTTGCGACGCAACAATCAAACTTGCAGCAAAAAATCGATATTATTCATTTAGAATATATAAAACTAATTCTTATAGTAATAGTCATAAAAATAACAATAAAACATAGTCCTTTTGGAGAGCTCAGACATGAAACATTCAGGCCTAAATATAATATACTTATTAATCATTAGCTTAATGACATTTTCTATAGCACAAGCCGATGTTATGCCGTCTGATTTTCGTCAGAAAATATCAGATAAAGCCTGGGAAGAGAATCTGAGAAAACAAAACTTTCAAGATCGAGAGATAATTGAAGGTGCAGAGCAAAACATTAT